>Ga0214246_1000129_pt1 | contig 21455 bp, 18 predicted proteins | sample TroBogypolimnion_41_FD_153084 | JGI IMG/M metagenome (GOLD analysis project Ga0214246, IMG submission 153084) | Freshwater microbial communities from Trout Bog Lake, WI - 29MAY2009 hypolimnion | ecosystem: Environmental > Aquatic > Freshwater > Lake > Hypolimnion/Profundal zone | place: Trout...
ACTTACGCTTTTCCTTCACAATTATTACCTTCACAAGCAGGTTACGTTTTAGGGGCAATAAGTAATAATCAACTTGGATTTATTCCTCAAAGCGGAGGTGGAGGTGGTGGCCAAGTAAATTCTGTTATTGGAGGAAATCAAATTAATATTACTGGAACTCCTCAAAATCCAATTGTTAATTTAGACACAACAGTATCAATTCCAGCTTTAACAGTTGGTTCAACTAATGTGCCATTTGGAGAAAGTGCGTACTCTTTCCCACAGTATGTCGTTGACGCACAGCAAAATTATGTCTTAGCGTACGCAGGATCAGGACAATGCGAGTTTGTAAACGTAAACCAAACTCCGAATGCAACAACTAACATAACTTATATAAATGATGCCCAAACAGCTGTCACAATTCTTAATTCTTCAGGAAGTGCAAATTTTAATGCTATAATTGCTCCAATAACAATTGGTACTGGAATAGCTAATGATATTATATTATCTAATTATAGTTATTCTTCATTTAGTTGCCCAACTAATGTTCTCTATATACAAAGTAATTTTACTGCAAATACTATGTGTACAAATTTATCATTTGAAAATATAAATTTTTCAGGAGTAGTTACTCTTAATTTATCAGGAAATTGCATTTTCCATCGATGCACATTTACAAATGTTGTAGCTTTCAATGGTAATGCAAATATTATTATTAATGACTGTGTTTTTAATACTGGTTCAAGTATTTCTACCTCAAGTTCAAACGGAGGAGATGTTTTAATTTTCCAAAATTCAGATTTATTTTCTGTTGGATCGTTTATAACATTTGAAGCAGGAAGATGCGAATTTTCAAATTGTTATGGGGTTCCTAATTTAATTTCAACTGAAAATCAAATGATATCTTCGACAACTTTTTCAAATTATTTAGTTACACAGTCAACACAAAGTAAAAGTGGTTCTTTAACAATTGGAAATTATAATATGCCAGTAACACTTGGAGCAACCTCATATGTGTTAACATCAAATGGAACAAACGCAATTTGGGAACCTGCACAAGGCGGTACAGGAACAATAACAAGTATTACAGCTGGGGCAAACATGAATTTAACAGGAACACAAACAAATCCTATAATAAATTTAAATGGAAATATTACAGTTGATGCTTTAACAATTGGCGTTTATGCTTATCCGCAAACTATTGGAAATAGTGGATATGTATTATCAAGTGATGGCACAAATGTTGTTTGGACTGATATAGGTGGATCAGGAATAACTGGACCTCAAGGAGCAACTGGACCTCAAGGTCAAGCTGGAGCAATTGGGGCAACAGGACCTCAAGGTCAAGCTGGGGCAATTGGGGCAACAGGACCTCAAGGTCAAGTTGGAGCAATTGGAGCAACTGGGCCTCAAGGTCAAGCTGGAGCAATTGGAGCAACTGGGCCTCAAGGATTACAGGGAATTCAAGGAGTTACAGGATCTCAAGGAGATATAGGTGCAACCGGTCCACAAGGTCCTGCAGGAGGTGGTAGTGGTGGAATTTCTACTATTTCTGCTGGAAATTCTAATTTATTAGTCACCAATCCAAGTGGACCAAGTACCACAGTAACATTATCATCAAATTTGACTGGTCTTTCAAGTGCAAATATTGCCACTGTAACTGCTACAAATATGACAGTATCATCGTCTCCAACTATTAATGCTAATGTAGTTAATCTTGGATATCTAAATAGTAATACACTTCAACAAAATGTCGAATATTGTAACATAGTAACTGGTTCGTCAACTATTAATACTGTTTTGAATGGTCTTACAACACCATCGTTAATATATTATAGTGCTGGAACTGATTCATCTACCATAACAACTAATGGACTAAATCAAAATTTTGTAGTTCAAGGTAGCGGTAATGATATAACATTTTTAAGTGGAAGTTTGACAATAGATTTTAATGGAGTTAATCCCCAATGTGTGTTTAATGATATATGTTTTAATGGAATAGTTACAATATTATCTACTATTAGTTCAGCGGGATTTATAACATTTAATAATTGCATATTTAATAATAATACTACATTTACCCTTAATGGACAACAAATCAGAGTTAATAATTGTTATTTTGGACCATCTCATTCGTTAACTGAAAGATTAATTGGTGGTGGCTCAGTGACATACACAAGTACTACATTTAATCCAACTATAAGTTATTCAGGAGTACAAAGTACAATATTTAATAATTGTTCAGGAGTTCCATTAGCATTTGGACTTAATAATCAAACACAATTTAATGCGTACAATGGAACCCTTAATGGAACTGTAGTTAATTCACAACTTGTTAATTGCAGTAATTTAACAGCAAATAATGTTGCATTATTAAATTATTCACTTCCTCCGATAAACGGAACAACAGGTCAAGTTTTAGGGTCAGCACTTACAATGGGAGGGCCTTTACAATGGGTAAATCAATCAGGAGGTAGTTCAACAACTATTACTGCTGAAAATACGTCAATTATTGTAACACCAACAGGATCAACAGGATACCAAATTGGTGCTAATGTTGTTTATTATAACATTCAAAATATTAATACTGAAGCAGAATTAGCAGTTTGGTTTGCAACAACAGAAGTTGACGGAGGAAACACGGAATTGGCACCTATTAATTTAAGTGGTTATTATAGTTTAAGTCAATGGACTAATAGTTATATTAATTCATCAGCAGGTGAATGTATATGGGGTGGAATACTTACAATGAGTCAGTGTGGAAATTTAACAATTAATAATATGACATTCAATAATAGTGTAACAATTTCTGATATTACTGGAAATATTTATTTTAATGATTGTATTTTCCATAATTTAAATTCAGGAATACCAATGGAAATCACACTCAATGTTAATTCATCAACACCTTGTGTTGTATATTTTGATAATTGTGTATTTGAAGGTGGTTATAAAATTAATTCAATGTATTCTTTACCTAATAATAACAATACATTATCATTTTTCAATTGTGATTTTGGTTCAAGTCCAATTCAACAAAATAATGGTAATGCCACGTTTAATAGTTGTATAAATGTTCCACAGGCAACTATGGAAATTGCTGGTAATCAAACTATTAATACTGTTGTTTATGGTAGAAATCAAGCAACTACTAATTCTATTAGTACACAAGCATTACAAATTGGTGCTTATGGATCAACTGGATATGTAATGCCAACACAAGATGGGTCATTAAATCAAACACTTGTTGCGTTAGGTAATGGAACAGTGACATGGGCAAATGCAGTGCTACCAATTACTTTATACGAGCAATTTATTCCAACTCCAGCAACTTATCCAAATTATACTGCTCTAACTCTTGGAAATACTTTTACGGATGCTCCAATATTTAGCATTTATCAATTTGAAAATTGTGAAAATTTAACTATTAATTCTATTGGACGAATTGTATTTTCACCAGCAATTAGTTTTATTAATGGCTATAAAACTACTGTTTCAAATCTTGTTATGGATACTGTCATAATTGTAAATGACTATGGAACTCTTACAAATGGAGGTCAACATATATTTAATAATTGTGATTTTTATACACATTTAGAAATTGGAGGTGGTACAACAGGAACAAGTATTCAATTTAATAATTGCAATTTTTATAATTGTAATATAGGATTTTTAGCTCCTGAATCAGGCGTAGGTATTCAAACATATTTAAATAATTGTAATTTCTTACCATCAGGTTCGACAGGTTGTACTATAACTTATGGTGCTGGATCAGTTTATCCAATTTGCAGTCAAAGTATTTTTAATCCTCCTCCAAGTAATGATTTTATTTATTTGACAAATGGTCTTTCTAGTACAACTTATACAAGAGATATTATTTGTGGTGGACTTACTACAATTAATTTTAGAATAACTGTTACATTTACATTTCAAAGAATGTATAATAATGTATCTTGGAATTGTAAATTCCCTAATGGGACAACTGTCCAAGATTTTATGTTTAATGGAGAAGCACCTAGTAATTCAGGATTTTATATTAATGAGGCAATAGATTCAACTTATCATCCTGTTTACGGCTATGTTAATATGGGAACTTGTTTAGGAATAGTTGGTATTAATAGCCAAGAAGGAAATCCCGAAATTTATCAATGGACTATGAGAAATGATGGACAAATTTTAATTTCATTGACAACAATTGGATATTTTAACAGCAATACAATTTATTGTCCTTGTGTAAATAATTATGTAAATATGAGTAATAATGATCTTGCCAATTATCCAGTTTCAAATATGTCAGGAAGTTACAATTTATCGGGTTTATAAATCATTTATTATAGAAATTAAATTATTTCAGTATAATATATAACCAAAAAATATGTACTCAAAGGAACAACTTTTTGACGCTTTTTATCCCGTTCTAAAACAATACACTGACACAAAGGAACAAGCAGTAGAAATTATTGCTGATTTATTTAGCATTTTACAAAAAGCTCGTCGTGCAGTAAATGCTTCTCAGTACACAACTGATGCTAGAAAAACTCTAGATGCAAATGACGAACGAAATGTTATTTTACAAGAATTTTACAAAAACAAACAACATACAGGAAAATATTTTGGCTTTTTACCTTATGGTGTTGCTGATACAATGGTTGGTAATTTATATAATGAGCCTTTTGACGACCCAAGTAGAGTATTTTTTAACACACCTTTAACAGGCCTTGGGCTAAGAAAGAAATCCAAAGGTCGTCCTTATAAAATCCATAAAACAAAAATGACTAAAGCAGAATTAGTCGACATCCTTCATGAACATGGTCTAAAAGGAAATATGTCGATGAAGAAAGAAGAACTAGAAAGAATTTTCAAAGAAAATGTCAAAGGAGGTAATATTCTAACCAGTGGTATTTTCAAAGAATTTGGAGATTTTGGATCAAAGTTAATTGACGAATATCCTAAAAAAGGCCTAAAATATGCTCTAGAACATCCTGATGATGTTGCTAAACTTATCGCAAAATTATTTTAATTATATAGAATATAATAATGGTCAAAAAAGTAGAATATTCATTTAAACTACGAAAAGCACCTCATCCTCCAAATCCACAAAATCATTACTGGGTCATTAATGAGAATGGTCGTAAAATGTCCAAAGATCCTCTACCAAAAGCTAAAGCAGAAGCCCAATTAAGAGCTATTTATGCAAGTAAAGCAAGAGAAGGAGGAGCATATGGAAAGAAAAAGAAAGATAAAATAATTCAAATATATTATCCTAGATCTTTTTATGATGCTGATGGTAATCTGTGGATTCCAGTTCATGAAATAGAACAAAATAATGCCGATAAATATGATCCATATCAAGATGGTGAATGGGTTTTAGCCAGTCTAAAAGAAATAATTCATCAAGGAATACCTTTTTATAAATATGAACCACTTGCTTCACCAAGTACTCCAGTTCATGAAGGAGAAGGTCTATCAGATATTCTTTCTTCAATATTCTCTTGGTTATCTCCTGATACATCAAAACATGTCAAAGGATTAGCTAAAATACCGAAGGATATCTATAAGACATCACGTAAATTCTAATTTCTATTGTTCCAATTAAATTCCTTTGTCCAATTACATGAAAACACCATAGATTTCAGTTTAAAAACGTTTTTAAACCCTTTATTACATTGTTTTCACCTAAAGACCCAAAGAAAGATATAAGAATTTAACTTATTTAATTTCTCCATTGATATTGTATCTGCATTTGTGTTGAATGACCCATCTTCTTTGACAGTTCTTCACGTTCCTTTGTTGTCTTTCCTACATTAAAACCTAATTCAGGCCTACTTATATAGATGTGTCTAAACATGGTAAGTGAGAAGTTTGGATTATCTAGAAGAGTTTTCAGCGTATTATTTGCGTATATTGTCCAACTCTGTCGTGTCCGATATTTCTTATAAGTGTGAGTCAAAAAGAGATAATTTGAATATTCGTTGTCAAATGTCTTCCGATCTTTTAGACATTCTAATATGTCATTCATCACTTTTGTAGGAATAGGGATTTCTATCCTAGAGTATTTTTTACTTGTCTTGTAGTCATTTAGAATTAAGAGGCCTGAAATATCATTACCTAGTTCATCATCAAAAATAATATAATTACCATCTCCATCGTCTATGTCCTTTAGTTGACAATTAAAGTAGTCAGCTCTCACTGGTGGAAGATCTAGATAGAGAGTCATTAACAATCGTTCTTGTCCAAATGGTAATTGTTCTTTGATTTTCTGTAATTCATCGTAGTCCATAAAAGCTAATCGTTGTTTTGTTGTTGGTCTATGCTCAGTGTATCTCTTTTTTATGCTCTCTGAAAACTTTGCTTTGATTTCATTCCACTTTTGGAATAGATCAAATTCTTTCTCTTTTAAATTATCGTTGTTATAAATGAAGTATGCCATAATTGAAGAAATAAAGCTTACTCTTGTAGAGTCTGTGATGTCCATATCTTCAACTAAATTAGTAATTTCTTCAGGTGAATGAATAATTTCATCCATATCCATTCCAGTAATGTTCATTAACTTTGTTAGTTTTATAATGTACAAATGTTTACTTGTTGGTCTTAGAAAGTGAGTATTCAGAATACCTCTGAATTGATTTGAAGGATCTAATTTACTGTTTTTAGAATTTTCCATTTTTATATAATATACAAATATTTTTTTTCCTAAATAAATAAATTATTTTTTTCATAAATATGACAAAGTAATTATTTAAAATATTCTTAATAAAATTGATTTTGATTTTTTTATTTGACCTTTTTAATAATTAAGGCGTTTAGCAATGATGCTTTTAGTAATTGCACGACCACCAACCTTTTTCACTGGCTCATCATCATACTCAGAGTACTCTGACTCAGAGAAATCGTCAGCATTGTTATTGCACTCGTCACAATCAGCGAGGCAATCATTGCAATGCTCATCGTAATCGCACCCACACTCTTTATCAGCTACACCACGTCCACGGCGACGGCTATGATGAACCTTCTTACGATGGATCTTACCAGCAATAGCCTTCTTAGCGTGGTGAACAACCGCAGGAACTAGTTTATGGAGTGCCATCTTCTTAAAACCATGATGAACACGTCTCATAGCATGACTCAATGCCCCGCCCATTGATGGCTGGTGGGCTTCATAGTTCTTATCCTGAGCACGAGCATTCTTAACAATGTCAACGGAAGCAATACCGATACGACTAACACAATCAGTTCCTGATAGAGTGTAAATACCCTGATCAACAACCTGAACGTATAACTGGAAAGTATCAGCACGAATATTGATACCTGAAACTGTAAATTGAAGTTGCTGATTATACGGACTACCAACTGAGTACTTTGACCAATCAATTGGGAGATTTGTAGAATCTATTCTGTAGACTGATCCATAAGCTCCAACGTCTACTCCCTGTATCAGAACATTACCAAACTCAGCGTAAGATTTCTGAATTCCCTGTTTAGCACCAAATTCCTGATAAAGAACAACTTCAGAGCAAGATGCGAAGTTTCCTGAGGTTACGTAGTCCATCGATATGGACTTAATACGGAAACCTGGAGCTTCTGATGCATATGCAATGTTTGAAGCATTCTGAGATTTAGCAATGAATAAATATATGCAGGAAGGAACGTACGAAAGGGGAATGGAAGGACTAGTAAAAATCTGAGTTGTTCCAACAGTGCCAAGTGTAATTGGGTTGCTGGGGTAAAGGGGCTGATAATTGGTAAGAGGGTACGTGGTCTCTTTAGGAACATCAAATGACTGATCAACAACATACTGTGTATAAAGAAGAACTGGAGAATTATTACCAACTAACTGGATAGACCCAGGAACAATAGCTTGAGTAATTCCTGTTACAGGCGTTTGTATGCACTTCACGAGACGACTACCAACATCAGCATTAGTTAAGAAATTACGAGTCACTGAAAGACTATTCAGATTAGCCCAGCACCGTGCTGATTCTGATGTCATGGCAGTAGTGGGATTAAGAATTGGCTCAGTAACAGTAAACTGAATTGTATAGGTTTGTGTCTGCTGTGGTGCTATTTGACCTAAAGCAGGAGTAACTGATACATCTGTTACTTGACACCACCGTGGAGTATTTCCAAGCGTGCTTGTTGAGAAATCACCAAAAGGATTCTTAACAGTACCTGATTGTGAGCCGTAAACAGGATTACCTGATGTAGCAGAAGCTGGATAAGTAGAGAAAATATCAAGAGCATTTGGACACATTGATAGGTCATACTCAGCCATGTCAGGAAGCTTATTAAAGGTAAGAATTTTATCAACCCAGTTCTGAGGATTAATTGTGAAAGCTTGACCATTAAGCTGAACCTGAAGCATGGTACTATTCATTAGAAGAGGCATAAAATTAGGAGCACATAGAGTCTCAAGAGTTGGTGTATAATTACTACCAGTAATGCCATTTGTTACAGAGACTTGAAACTGAATAGTCATCTGTTCAAGAAGATAATTGCTAATAAGATTATTTTCACTAAGATTAATGTTGTAGCTCGTACCTGAACCAAGAGACTGCCCAGTTGATTGCTGTACTTTGTAAGTAACGGAGGCGGCCCCGTGAGGGAGTCTCATGGTAGGTCGGCCGAACTTTTTATCGGCATTTGCAAAAATAGCTGGGTAAGAATTAACGAAATCAACAGAATCGACAGACATTTATTATATATTATATACAAAGATTATAAATATTAATAATTTAGAATTATTGGAAGAATCCTTAATAAAAATAATTTAGAATTCTTGATAAATATTTATTTCTTAAGAATTTCATCTCGCTTCTTAAGAACAAATCTTATACCACTCCATCCTTGTGATCCATTAATACTAATTGGAATTATATAATTATCGCACGTCATTATTTCGAAAAGTAATTCTATTTGCTGTAATGGATCATAACTTGGTAAATTGATTGGCATATCAAGAATATCAGCAGTTGCTATTAATGTTGCATTGTTTATTCCACTTCCTACTGTCGGGTTTAAATCTACTATCTTAAGAACTCTCTTACTTGGAGGAAGAAGAGAACTATTTGTATAACCATTATTTGCTGGAATAATTTGGGTTCTTGCGTTAGATAAGCTTCCTGATGGAATACTAATTATTAGTGAATGTGTGTCGATAAGTAAAGACACGCATTCATTTTCAGATAAAAAGTTCCACTGAGTAGTTGCAGTTGTGTAATTTGCTAATCCAGTTGTTGTCGGAATAAAAAGATAATCCATACAATTGCTAAAAGCACCTGAATAACCTGCTCTCTGTAGACCGTTTGGCGGGAGAGTCAGATCTGTATATTGAGACTGAAATCCAAAACGGAAAAAGTCAAAATAACGTTCACATTGAGAATTCATGAACAACTGAATATTTTGCTCACCAACATCAGAAATAATTGCGTCACTCATTGTTAAATTATATAATCCAGTATCTGCTTGATAAGTGAAAAATATATCATCTATAGATAAATTTCCTGTCCTTAAAATATTTGCAATTGCAGTATTTACTAGATCAAGAAATTGACTAATAGAATGAATATTCCAGTAACCACGAGGATAATTTGCAGATGAAACGCCAGTTCCATTAGCAAGAGGAGTCGTTAATGTAGAATTTTCAGAAACATATTGACAGAAACAACCCATCTGAGTCCACTTTGTAGTCTGCTGGACGCCCATTGGAAACATTAATCCAACATTTTCTATATATGTATTTGAAGAAGTGTCAAAAATAGGTGTTGCAGATGAAAGAACCACTGCTAAATTCATTCTGTTTGTCTGAAAATTGCTAAATTCATAATTTTGATCATCAAATGAAGAATTACGTAAAGCATTAAAATATGGAAGTTCACTTGCCGTTAAGTAAAGGCTTTTAAAATAAAGATTCCACTCTGACATGTGGTCGACAATGGGCGCAGATGTTAGACTAATTAAACTACTAACTGGTGTACTATTTGTTTGATTTGTAGAGCTTGTTTGCACATTTAAGACAGTCATTATACTTTTTTCATCACTTGCCATTTTGTAATATATACTATATAGATATTATTTAAATTAAAATCCTAAATAAAATATTTTTTTCTAAATATAGTATATACATAATGAGTGTTTCTTTAAAAAAAGAAAAAAGAAAGCCTTGTTGTTGGGATTTTAAAAGAGAAGAACCTGAATTAGAATTAGTTTTGACTCCTCAAAGTAAATATTATGGTAGATGGGTTTGTAAGTTTTGTAAAAAATTTTATTCAATGTGTTCGAATCCAAAGTTTGATGATTTATGGAACATGCGAATAAAATTTATCAAAGAAATTCCTCAAGAAGTTCTTGACAAAATGACAGATAAAGAGAAAGAACTTCTTGATTCTTGTGTCAAAATTAAACACATTAGTCCTGCACAATTTCAATGGTTCAAAGCAATTAAAAAGAAATATGATTTAGGTGAGGAAGAAATACCGGACTGGAAACGGAAGACAAGAGATGCATCAGTAGACACAAGTGACCTAGATATTTATATTAGTAAATGTAAAATTATAAATCCTTATAAAGAATTTTTATAATGGAATTATTACAACTCCAAATCTTCTCTCTATATCATTTAATGATTCATTTATAGTTTTCTTATTCCATAAAAGCCATCTTGACCAAAATCCTTTGGTTTCTATGTCAGACCAATCCTCTCTTGAAGCATGTCTGTCAATGTAAAGTCTTTTTCTTTCATCGTTTTTATGTTGTGTATAATCTTCGTATCTTGAGTCTCCAAATAAAATGGTCTTTCCATTTGGTAAAAATGCTCTATATTTTGGAATTACGTTATGCAATTTCTGTAGTAAAATTACGTATTCAGGCATTATATTTTACAGAGAGATTATTTTTATTACCAAGCTTGTTCTCCATCGTCTTCTTCTACTTCTAGATTACCTGCTTGAAATTTACCAGCTAGATCTGTAATAAATTTACCCACTTTGTGAAAGATTGGGGCTTTCTTTGCTAAATCTGTCACATCTTGGCTGATGAAGTCTGTAATATTTTGAGGAGGAACTGTCGGAAGACCTAAACGTTTTCTTGTGGTAGAATAGTATAATGCATTTACTAATCCTTGTATATAGCGTTGACAATTTGAAAATATTGGATCGTACTGATCAAATCTATCACTATTATAGGTTGTTTTTATAGCATTTGCAATTAATTGATTTAATGTTGGTTGATGATCTTCTATACCAACTGCCATTTGTTGAACATTTTTTCCCTTTTCCTTAAAGCTTGAAACTTTATCCCACTGAATCTTTGGTCGTCGTTCTGTTTTTAAATAAATGTATTCTCCAGTATCTTTATTAAATAATTCTAGAATACCTGCTAAATGATAAATTTCATCATATTTACCTTTTAATTTATTGAATTCTCCAGCAGATAACCAATTAGAAACTTTCTGTACAAATGATTCAACTGGAGATCTCACAATATTAATCCCTTTTACTATATAATTTCCATATTTTAGAAGAATATCATCTGTTGCTTTAGAGCCAGTTGTGTTTTGCTTTCCAACTGGCTTTGTGTATCCGACCATGTCTTTGGCAAGTGCTGGATCAATATCTCCTGCAAATCTTCTTGCTTTAGTTTTTGCAGAGAGAAGACCACCTAATGATTTATTTAGAAAAGTAGATGGATCAACAATATTAAAATCCTTAGCAATAATTGACCAATATTTTGTTCTATTTTCAGGACTCCTTAATAATTTCTCTGCATCGACTAAATCATCATTAGTTACATTATTATCTACTGGAAGACCTCTTATTTCATTAAATAAAATTTGTAAATCAGGAATTAATTCACGATCCATTTCGAGATAATTTGTGTATTCATGAGGAATGGTTGTTCTAATAATATCAAGAAGACCATCTTCAAATACTAGTTCTGTTACTTTCTGTAAAGCTTTTTCAAAATCTTCTTTGTACACTTCAGCATTTTCTATATAATTATGTAATGGCATATCTCTACGATCATTATCATAGATATAGAACGCTTTGAATATTTCTTTTCCAATGTTTCTTAAGTCATTGTCTGCAGTTAATAAATATGATTTGATATCTCTTATATCTTTCTCTAGTTTTCTTTCAAGTTCTTTTTCTACTTCATCTCTTAAGAAATTAGATTTTTCAATTATGCTTGAGACTTTATCTGATATTTCATCGTAAATTTCATTTTTCTTTTTTATATCGTTCTGCCAATGAACTGGTCTCACAGAAATATATTCTTCAAGAATTCTAGAAAATATATTAGGATTATAAGTTATAACATTTGTTGGATCTCTTGACTGTTCTCTATACTTATCTACGACATATTTTATAAAATCTTTTATAGAATTTTCGTAAGCCTTCTCAGCTAGGGAATCATAATCGATTTCTTTTTTTGCTTTAGGAATTTCTAAATATTTTTCTTTTTTAGGATTTGGAGGTATAGGTTTTACTCTAATACGTGAATTGAACGATACTTTCGATTTTGATTTTCTCGGCATTTATTATATAATATTACAAGAAAACAAATCTTTACTAATTATATATAACAAATTATGGATGCCTCATTGCGAAAGAAGATAAAAGTTGCTGTTGCTAATTTACTGAAAGAAAAGGCTGGTAAGGGTCTTATGGCTCATCACCGTCGTCGGTCTGCTTCCCGTGCTAGAAGCCATTCACGTTCTCGATCTATTGGTCGTGGCGGAGAGTTAGTTCTTCCGTTAGACCGTGAGGGTGGCCGTCTACGATCTCGCTCACGATCAAAGTCTGCTTCCCGTGCTAGAAGCCATTCACGTTCTCGATCTATTGGTCGTGGCGGAGAGTTAGTTCTCCCGTTAGATCGTATTGGTGGTCGTTTGCGATCTCGTTCACGATCAAAGTCTATTGGTCGCTCTCGCTCTCGATCTATTGGTCGTAAAGCCGGTGCAGTCGTACTAAGTGGTCTTGGTGCTAGAAAGCGATCCCTTTCTCGTGGACGTAGAGTATCTACTCCTGCTCAGAAACATGCTCATGCTCTTGCCAAGAAAGCCATGGAATACAAAGTTAAACATGGTGTTACTCTAAAACAGGCTTGGGCTCATATTCGTAAGTAAATATTTTTATAAAATCATATTTTGCTAAAATATTTATATTTTTTTCTTAGATATAAATATATTATAGAAAAAATGGAAACTTTGAAATCTTCAGAAGACATTGAGTACTATTTTACAACTGATGAACCTAAAAATGATGAAGATTATAATCCTATTGCTTTAATAAGCAATGGAGTAAACAAAGGTGAAAAAATATTTATTCTAAAGGATTTAAAAGAGAATGATAAAAACCTAACTCGTGGAGGAATGGAAGTATTAACAACTTTTCTTGAACGATTTTACCCTAAACTTGCTAAAGTTAGATTTTATAATTTAATTGATCTTATTGTTGGAAAGCCATTAGAAAAAGAAGACTTAGTTGCAGTAAAAATTTATAATGAATTTATGAAATATAAACAAGAAAAACCGGCTATTTATTTTGAACATTCTACATTAGAAGTGATTCCTGATTTGAAAAAGAGAGAAGTGATTTATATTTCCGCTAGATCAGGATCGGGAAAAAGCACTTGGATTGGGGGTTATGTTAAATTATGGCGTAGAATGAATAAAAAATCACCCATTTGGCTCATTAGTACAAAGCCTTTATCAGAAGAACCTGCTTATCAAGGTTTATCTCTGAATCAATTAGATATTTCTGTTCCTAATTTAAAAAAAATTGTAGGAGTTGAAGACAAACCGATGAAAAAATCAAAGTCGATGTATGATTTTAGCACTGGAGATTTAGAATCTGAAGCTGATCCTGAAATGCAAAAGAAACCTAATATGAGTCATATTGATTTAACACTGCAAGAGACTAATGTGGCTTACCGTAATTTTATTGATGAAGATACTGGAGCTTCCATGGTAATTATGGATGACTTCGATGGTTTATCTAAGATTCAAACTGATTTATTATATAACATTCTAAAATCTATTGCAGAACTTGGGAGAGCAAAGAATATTTATCTAATTGTTTGTAGGCATTCGTTAGCCGATGCCTATAAGACTAAATGTATTATTAACGAGGCCACGAAATTTGTCATTTTTCCCAATGGATTAAGTAAGGATGGGATTAGTTATTTTGTAAATTCAAAGTTAAATATTAGTCGAGATGCTTTTCTTGATATTATGAAGTTAAAAGGACAACATATTTGGGCATCTATTTCTACATGTTCTCCTCAACACTATATAACACCTCATAGCGTTATAATGATTTAATTCGTCTAATAATATCATTGATCCATTTTGCTTGTTTTGTAGTTATTCTTATAGAAGCAAAAACATTTAAAATAAAGTTTCTATCTCTTTCACTTTGAATTACAGAAAGAATATCATTATAATCTTCATTTGAAAGTGAATCTCCTTCTTTATAATAATAAGAAAGTTTTTCATATGAAAGGGGAATTGATTTATTAATTTTATTTAGAATTCTATTAGAAATACGTGATAGTGTTTCATTATTTTTATTTGATTTATCCTTTGTAAAATACATGGATTCCTTTGGATAAAGATATTGAAAATTTATTAAATTTGAGACCTGTATTTCATTTAATGTTTCTATTTTACCTTTTAGCATCTTTTTGTAACTATTTTCTAGTGATTTACATATAAGAAAATCATCCTCAGATACTTTCTTCACACATTCTGAACCTACTTCTAGAATGTTTCCATTTTTTTGGTTTTTAATTTGGTATCCATAGATAATTATATGGTTACAAATACACTTTGCATTTAAGTCGTTATAGTGTTCGTGTATAACTCCAGTAAATTTCCATTCTTTTAGCATCTCATTGTAATTGGTTGAGTCGCTTTTTGATTTTAGAACCTCTTTGAACATTTCAAAATAACTTGGCATATATATTCTATAAATATAAAAAATTTTTTAAATAATCATTTTATTTATGTAAAATCAGTAAAAATATTCATTATTAGTTCCATTTGGTATAAAATTTTGGATGATATTATAATTTTTTTCCCTATAATTTTTTTTATAAACTCAATTGAATCATCACTGTGCTTTAATCTCTTGATATATTTGCTCGTCAATTTTTACACTTGGTTCCTCATATTTCTCGGTTGCTATTATGCGTGTCAAAAGGAACGGAATTGATGTCTTGGTTTTTACTATCATTTCTTTCAAGTGGCTATAACTAGTAGTTTCTCCATCCATTATTAATTCATATGGTTTATTTCTTAATACAGTAAATGATTCATCTTTCTTTGTTAATTTTCCTGATTTTATAGATTGAAATGCTTTAGTATCTGATATTTTAAAAAACTTTGCTAAATCTTCTATTGTGTCAAAATCGTATGAAGTTCCTTTTATATCTTTTGCTGTATATTTTAACATTTTTCTAATCTTGAAGTCGTTTGTTATTCTTGTATGTCCTGTCATTTTCCTATTATATATATAATTAAGAAATTTTTTTTAAATTAAATATTTTTAAAATCCTAAATCAATTTTATTTTAAATTTAAAAAATTATTTTGGGGGAGGGAGTGAAGTCAGGGAGAGTAAAAATAGGAGGGTGAAATTAAATTTTTGGTTCAAAATGTGTTTTTTACAGTTGCTTGGGGATGGTAGGAGAGTGTGGGGGGTATTTTTCATTTTTTCCCATAAATTTTAAAAGTAGTAATTATTTTTGAATTACTACTTTCATTTTATATAGAAATTTCATTTTTACCCTCCGCACCCTCCCTACCCTCCCCTCCTATCCTTTTTATTTTTATTTTGATAGTAAAAAAATAAAAAGGAAGAGAGATTTAAAAAAAGCAACATGGGGAGAGTGGCGGGGAGAGTGGGGAGGGTGAAATTCCAAAGTTAAAATTAAAATAAAAGTTAAAGCAAAAGTAATTATACAGAACAATTAATTTTATCAGAAAGATCAAAATATACTTTCAATTCTTTAACATTTAAAACTTTAATCGCAAAACCATTTGACTTTGATGTATTAACCAAATGTCTAAATTTGGATAAAGAAAGTTTTTTTCCGAATTGAATATTATTAATATCTATTTTAATTCCATTTTTGCTCATCCAACTACAGAAATTATCATATAATTCATTACTTTTGACTTTGATATCATCACTTTTATATTTTTTCTCTATTAATTCACAAATATAATCTCTGCACCATTGTTCTACTATAGGAATAGTAGATTCTTGTAATACTTTTGCATATTCTGTAAGAGGAATATCATTTTTACCATAATTTTCAAGACCTTTTATTGATTTTAAGTGTTCATAGAGATATTTAATTGAATCAACATCTTCTATGTAAGAAGCAAGTGTTTTAAAATATTCTGCGTCACCTTTCTTCTCATCATTACATCTAACAATAAAGTTACGGCGATCGCCTTCTGATGTTGGCATCGCATCCTCATTATTTGTCATCATCATAAATTTATGATAACTTGTAATTGAAAAAGCATCTAACCCTTTTTTATTAATAGTAATAGTTGGATCTGTAACAAGTTCTTTGAATTTACCAACTGATTCTATAATTTGTTTTTTACTTAATTCATTGAGAACAACTAAATAAGACTTAGCCATTTGTGAATTAAATTTACCCCACACATGCTCATCAGGGCATGATGTCTCAAAAACTCTTGATCGTCCTAATAGTTTTCTTGCAACTGAAACAAGCATACTTTTACCTATTCCTTGTTCACCAATTAAATTAGGACATATACTTTTTAAATGAGGATACTGAATCATATGAGCAAAAAAATTTGTTAAATAAGTGTATATTACTTCATCATAACTACATAACATTTTAATATGATTAAGAATGAAATCTGAACCAATTTTACCTTTTTCTGAGTTAAAATTAGTTACTAATTCCATTGAAAAAGGCTTCCATAAATTATATTTGTTATCAGGACATGGTAATGTTAAAGGAATTGTCACAATTTTATCCATTTTGCGAAGAGTCTCATCAGAAATCCATTTCTTAATAAATGAATGATATTTTCCATCATCGAAGCATTTTAAATGTTCATATGACTCAACTAACTTTGTTTTAGTTAGAATCATAAGTTCATCATCATCTGTATCATTTTCTACAAGATATTGTGCTGGAAGAATAATTTTAAGGTGTTTCATTTCAAATTCAGTTTTCATTTGTTCATAAGTTTTTGCTACTGGAGGTTCATAATTAATATATTGATCAATAATACAATCTATTATTTTAATTTCTTCTTTGTCTGTAACTTCTTTACTAATCATTTTAACATTAAGTTTAGTTTCTTCAAAAATATGTCTATTTAAATCATCTACAATACTCTTTGTTAAAAGAGATCCATTTGGAATACATAAACCATCATATTCAAGACAAACTTTCTTTCTATCAATAACTTTATACTTTTGAAGGAATTTAAAAGTCACATAAAGAATGTGATTTTCAATAGTTCCAAAATAATAAGATAAGAATGATCTATTATTTTTGGATGATTCCTCAGAATCTTTCATGTCAGGATATTCTACCATTAGATCTTGATAAAATGTTCCATTTGATTCAATAACTTTGTCTCTAATAAAATCTCTGTCTTTTATAAATGACTCAATAAAAGAACCATTAAGTGAAAACTTTGAATTTATTTGTTTTGCTGGATAATCATCATCTCCCTTTGTTACTTCTCTTAGCCATGTTTTAAAAGAACCTCCGTACATTAATAAATTAAAAAGATACTTGATATTATCTTTGTTTAAAGGATTTTCTTTGTCTCCTGATAACTCATCAATTAGTTTTTCACATACTGAATCAAAATTCTCAATATAATTTTTAAGAGATTCAAGTATTACCCCATTTCTTTTAGCAATAGAAAATGCAATACTTGCATGGCCTTTTACCATGTCAATATCAGCATATCCCATATGACGCATCATTGTATGTTTTACCCATCTTGGTAATGTAATAATACTTAAATCGGGATAAAATCTACCAGCAAAAATCTTTCCTGATCTAACTTTCTGTTCATGTTTTACTGTGATGTACTCAGTAGATTCTTTATCTTTCTTTGAATTAAAAATAATAGACTTTAATTTTCCTTGGACATCAGGTCTATCTGATAAAAATCTAGATGAAATGAACTTTAAAAGATCAGCATCAATTAATTCTTGGAAAGGATCTTTAAATTCTTTATATTCAGGAACTTTGTCATAATCTATTGTGTATCCATTTAAAAAATCCATAGTAATTTTTTTAGAAGCTTGTTCACGTGGCTCACTTGACTTATTTGACATTTTATTCTATATATATACAAAATATAAAAAAATTTTTAAATCAATTTTTAATTTAAATTATTTAATAATTTTTTTCTGAAATCCTAAAACAAAAAAATTTTTAAAAATTGAATTTTAAAATCCTTAATAAAAAAAATTATAAATAAAATAACAACAGGAAAAAATGTCTCAACCTAACATCAAAGTGAAAGATTTTAAAGTTATACCTCATCTAATCAACGAAATAATTTTATCAATTGGAGATTTTGGAGATGATGTTGAAAAATTAAGAAATAGTGAATATTGTATAGATCCAATGAGTATTATAAAAATCTCAAAAAATATTAATACTATAAGAGAAATACTAAATACGGTAACATCAAACAAAGTAGATAAAATAAACGAACACATAAATAATTTTGAAATTATTTTGGAGAATATGATTCGTTACTGTAACAATTAAATTAAGGAATATTAGATTGAATGTCTTTGACCCATTTAATAATTTCTAATCTTCCGTTTGTATTTAGGGACAGATAGAAAGAAACGAAGTTGTTCCTGCAGTAATCATATTTCTCACATACATACGGAGAGCATGAATCTTCCTTTGGATAAAGTCTACTAGAAAAAATGCGAAAATCACTAAATCGAATATCGTTACATGATCTAAAAAAGTTATCAACGGAATGAAGTGTAGCAAGAGTAATATTAACATCTATATCCATATTGAAATATATAAATATTAAATATTTTATTTTCTAAATAAAAATATTTTTTTCTAAAGTATAAATATATGGACATCGACACATTAAAACGTTACGTAAAATGCTTTATTCATTCTCTAGAGAAAGAAGAAGATCCAATTCAAAGAAAAAGAATTCTAAAGAATATTGATATTTTTACAGATTCTATAAGAATGTTACAGAAAACTAATGTATCTACTAAAATTTAATTTATATTCGGATCAGACGTTGTCATTTTAACTAATGCACTATTTTTCCTTTGTTGCTTTGGTGAAAGAGGAATATTTATTGGATCGCTTTTAACAAATAAATTATCCATTGATCTAGATACTTGATCTCTGATGGTATCAGCAATTAAATTTCTTTGTTCGTTTAGAAATAATTCATCCATTGTTTTAGTTTGCCTTCTTTGAATTGGACTTTCTGTCGGAATACTGATAACTGTTTCAGGAATTAAAGTTGTTCCTTCAGCTGTCACTTCACTTTGCATACAATCCGATTTACAACAGCATGCTTTGCACTTTGTAATGTGTTTTATACTTGCACCAATTGCAGTTAAAAGACCAGCTACAGCAATAACAAGGATTAAAATAGTGTTATCATCCATTTTACAAATATAATATTAGACAATATTTTTTGTGAGTAACGTAACAATAATATCAGGATGATACTTTGTACTAGTAAGAGCTTTTGCAAATGCATCTTCACTAATTTCAGGGTACATGCAACGCACAATACAATAACGACCACACACAGAAGTACTGAAATCCTGTAATTTGTACTGTGAATATCTAATACTTTTTGGATATTGGCTAAATAATTCATAAATGTAAGGTTTAAATTGATCTTCAACATATTTTTCAATTGAGTAAGGCATACTCATATAATTATTTTCATCCATAGGAAGTAAACCAAAACTATCAGTAAAAATAATTTCTCCATTTTTTCTTCTAATTAGACTTGTCCAATGGCCATTTAAAGGACTTTTTATTGCGAAGAGAATAATAACTCTATCATAGGGATAAAGTAATTCATCCATAGTTTTTATATTGTTTAAATCGCTATAAGAAATAATTTTTACTTTTCCATTAAGAGCATTTAATAACTGAGTCTCATCTAACGCAATATTTAATAATTCTTTTATCTCAGAAGGAACACCTCTCCCTTTGAGAATTTTTTTGGTCATTCTATATATTAAATTAATAGAAAATAATATAATTTCTACATATATATATATAAAATGTCATTTTTAGGACTACAAAATGCAACTTACCTATCAATGTCAGTTGCAGACATAGCATGTGAAAATTTAGATGTCGCTAATGGGGTGAGACTTTCAGGAGATGTCAACATTGTCGGAGAATTATCTTGTGGTGTTTCCCCGAACTCATATATTTTCCCTTTTAATCAAAGACCTACACAAGGCCAAGTTCTCGGTGCGGGGGACAATAATGGTGATTTAGCTTGGATTACTGTTGGGTCAGGAGGAGGGGGCTTAAATGGTATTACAAATACTGATCACAATTTATCAATTGTTGAACAAGGAGGAATTGCAAATATAAATTTTGCGAATACAATTGATGTCCCAACCATTATTGGAGACCAAATACAAGTCGGCACAAATTATACTTTTCCTTTAACCTCAGGAACAACAGGTTACGTTTTACAAGCCACTGGTCAAGGCGGTTTATGCGAGTGGGTTTTAAATACTGGTGGAGTGACAGGTCCTCAAGGTCCTCAAGGTGCCACAGGACAAAATGGTGCAATGGGTGCGACTGGTACAACTGGTGCAACTGGACAAGCTGGATCACAAGGTCCTCAAGGTTCTCAGGGATCACAAGGAGAAATAGGTGCAACAGGTACAACAGGGCCTCAAGGACCCCAAGGTGCTAATGGGTCAGGAACAGGAAATGTCATTGAAGTCTATGGAGGCTATGGAATTACAATGACAGGAACTCAGGGTTCACCAATTGTAAATTTAGAAACAACAATTAGTCAATTACAAATAAATCAATTATCTGCTGGAGCAAATGGTATCACAGGTTCATCATACGTTTTCCCTCCTTACGTTGAACCTAGTCAAGTAGATTATGTTTTAGCTTACATTGGTGGAGCAGACCTAGGTTTTGTCCCTATGGGTTCAGGAGGTGGTTCAGTAAATTCTGTGTCAGCAGGAACAGGTTTAACTTTATCGGGAACAGCAACTGATCCAATTTTATCTCTTTCAAACGCAATAACAGTTCCGTCATTAACAGTAGGTCTTGGAACAACATTAGGATCAACTTACGCTTTTCCTTCACAATTATTACCTTCACAAGCAGGTTACGTTTTAGGGGCAATAAGTAATAATCAACTTGGATTTATTCCTCAAAGCGGAGGTGGAGGTGGTGGCCAAGTAAATTCTGTTA
>Ga0214246_1000132_pt1 | contig 21160 bp, 26 predicted proteins | sample TroBogypolimnion_41_FD_153084 | JGI IMG/M metagenome (GOLD analysis project Ga0214246, IMG submission 153084) | Freshwater microbial communities from Trout Bog Lake, WI - 29MAY2009 hypolimnion | ecosystem: Environmental > Aquatic > Freshwater > Lake > Hypolimnion/Profundal zone | place: Trout...
CCTAAGAACGCTACACTGGGTTCAGTTCCAACTTGGGTAGCAGTATCTAACACTAGCGGTAAAATTGCTACAAACATTTCTACAGGCGCACAACCTAGCGGTCGTATTAGAATAGTTAATAATCAGATTAGTGAAGTTAGAATGGTTGAACCAGGAAGTGGATTCCCACGTGGTAATGTCACAGCAACAAGTACAACAAGTACTGGAACCATTACAGTTGATAATATCACTAACTTGGCAGCTAATCAACCAATCGTGTTCAACGGTACAAGCGCAGGCGGTATTGTTACTGGTACATACTATTATGTTAAAGGTACTCCTACTCCGACATCGGGACTAGCAGGAACAATTCAAATTTCTACAACAAGTGGTGGCTCGGTATTTGCGTTAACAGCGGCAACAATTAGCGGAATGACATATTTTGCTAGCCCAGTAATTACACAAACTGACCCTAATAAAGTTAATACAGCACCACTAGTGGCACGTATAGGCAACGGCGCATTAGGCAACCCAAGTTTTAGTAATCGAGGTACAGCTAACACGACAGCTACAGCAAGTTACCTAGGCGATGGATATTCTGATTTATATCAAATTGGTACTTATGTCAACGTAAGCGGACTATATCAAACTCCAAAACCAGGTTGTAATGTGGTGTTTAGTAGTATTACAGGAACAAGTCGTTGGTATAAATTAGTTAGTGTGACTAACGTACTAGGTATTCCAGGTAACTATACAGCTACATTCCAAATTAATCCAGGAATATCAACATTGCTGGCACCGGCACACAATGATTTGATTACAACAAACTTAGCATATAGTAACGTTCGACTAACTGGACATGACTTCTTGTACATTGGTACAGGTGGTTTTAGTGCAACAAACTATCCGTATGTTGATCCTACTAAGGCAGTTAGTGCTAATCAAGAACTGTTTGTAGGCGGTGGCCGCGTGTTCTTTACAAGTACTGACCAAGACGGTAACTTCAACGTTGGTAACTTGTTTGGAGTTCAACAGTCAACTGGTACTGCTACATTGAACGCTTCAGCGTTTAACTTGTCAGGACTACAATCGTTGACACTTGGATCAGTAAGTTTAGGGGTTGGATCGGCTACTATTACACAATTTAGTACAGATCCGTATTTTACAGCTAATAGCGACAGTGTAGTACCAACGCAGAAAGCAATTAAAGCGTTTATTACAGCCCAAATTGGTGGCGGCCAGAGCTCTTTGAACGTAAATACAATAACATCAGGACAAATTTATATTGCTGGAAACACTATTAGTAATACTAATAATACCCAAATATTAGTAACTAGCAAAATGACATTTGCAGGCGGAATTGACGGGGCACCTGTTGCTCTTGCATTCTTTAATCAACATTAAACATAAATATTTGGAGAGAAAATTATGTCATCAGGAATTTTATACACAGGTACACCGGGATCTGGAACAGCTACTACTACCTATATGGTACCTAACAATACATACACAGTATGCAACGTTAGTTTTACTAATACTAGTACAACGTCTGCGGCAACTATAAGATTGTATATTGGTACTAGCTTAGGGACTGCAGGATCACCAACCGGTACTCTAGTACCCAGTGAAGCAATTGAATACGGTACAACCGTTGCACCAGGTGGTGTATTTGAGCGTACAGGACTAGTATTAAGTAGCACGTCCGGTGCAAAATACATCACAGTTTATTGCTCAACAGCTACCGTAAACGTTAACATTTACGGAATTGAAACAAGCACATCATAATTAGAAATATAAGAGAGATAAAAACATGGCACGTTATAATACAGTAATATCAACAGCTTCGTTAGCAGCCTCAAGCACCACACAGTTAACAACACCACTTGCAGGTGCATTTACAGAGTTCACAGGAACTACATACGGTGTAACTATTGCTGATCCTGCATTATTTTCGGGCCAAGCTCAAACATTTTATAATGGTGCTTCGGGTATTATTACACTAACAAGTGGCGGGAGCGGGCAATTTAAAGGCCCAGCGTCGAGTGGCGGCACTACACAAGCATTACCGCCTAGTAGTACACTAACACTATATAGTGATGGTACAAACTGGATTACCGCTTTTGACGGCGGCGGCCCGTTGTCAGCAACTACTGGTACATTTACTGGTGATCTTGTTAATAGTTCTTCGTCGGCTAACGTAATTAATGGCCCTACTACACTTAATGCCTTTACCGGGGCAACAAGTGCAACTATTGGTTACAACAGTACCTTAGCTAGTACCACAACTATTGTAGGCGGTGCCACAGCATCGGGTAATACAACTACTGTTAATATTGCTAACGCAGGAACAGCAGGGTCAACAACAGCAATTAATTTAGGCGCTACTACAAGTGCAACTACTGTAAATCTTAACGGTACACTTGCACTTAACGGTACTACAAGTGGCTATGTTAAATTAACAGCGCCTTCGACTGCGGGTACACAATCTTATACATTTCCGTCAGCGTATCCTATCACAAGCGGATATGCTCTAACAGCAACTACCGCTGGTGTATTGTCTTGGGCCAACGTACAACCAACAGTTAGTGATATTACTACCAATGCAACATATTACCCTGTATTTAATAGTACAAATACTGGTGTGTTATCTACGGCCAACGTTGCTAGTAGCGGGATAACTTTTAATCCTAACTCAAATAATTTAGTAGTTGCAGGCACAGTTAATGCATTAAGATCAGAAAATTTACAAACAGGTTCAACTTATACCTTTGCTTTAACAGATAGAGATAAAACTGTTACAATGAACCCATCGAGTTCCTCAACAGTAACCGTTCCTGCTAATTCCACAGTAGGATTTCCAATCGGCACCGTATTGTACTTGTGCAATCTTAGCTCACAAGTTGTTACATTAGCCGCCGCGGGTGGTGTAACTCTTACCAAAACAGGAGCATTAGCTCAATACGAAGAAATTACATTAAGAAAACGTGCATCAGATTACTGGGTAACTATAGCTAGTACAACTAACGATAGTGCTACACAAACAGGCGGTACATTTACCAACTCTGGTAGTAGTAGTAATGTTGTGTATACTACTGCAAGTAATACATCTGGTACATTCAAAGCTAACTAAAAGATTAAGGGAAAAAACATGCCATTTATTAAAAGTATTCGTGGAAATTATACCACAGCAAAAACCGACGTTGAAAAACGTTTTGAAATAACCGGAGGAGACCGTGTTTATACAGCGGGCGGATTTCGTATACACGAATTTATTACTCCTGGCCATCACGAATTTATGGTGAGAGATAGATATGCAGGATCAGGTTCTACTATGAATCTAGCAAGTGCTTTTGTTAATGCTACTGGATATATGTGGGGAGCAGGTGGCGGTGGAGCCGCACCACAAGGTTGGGCATACGGTGCTCCGGGTGGCGGCGGCGGATTTGCCCAAGGAACAGTTACCGTTAACTCAGGTGCTACACTTAACGTTACTGTAGGTGGCGGTGGCGGTGGCGCCGGCAATCAAAATTCACCAGCAGGCGGTGGTGGTAACGGTACATCATGGGGTAATGGTACTGGAGGTGGACTAAGCGGCATGTTTAATAATAACAGCTATGCATTTAGTAATGCCGCTTTGCTAACTGGTGGTGGTGGTGGTGGTGGCTCATCGCGTGCCGGTACTGGTAATAACGGCGGTGGTGGCGGTGGTACTTCCGGCGAAAACGGATATGCCCCATACCAAGGAGCTCCAGGCTACGGTGGAACACAAACCGGCGGCGGCGCAGGCGCACCAGGATTTGGTAACGCGGGCGGACAGTTATCAGGCGGTAATACTAGCCCACACGGTGCAGGTGGCGGCGGCGGTTACTATGGCGGCGGCGCAGGTGGTTACTATGAGCCAAACGGTATGAACGGTGGTGGCGGTGGTTCGGGTTATGGTGGCGGCGCAAGCGGTATAACGTTAAGCACCGCAAGTGCTACATCAGTACCTTCTACAGGTAGTAGTTATTATGGCGGTAGTGCTGGAGTCCCAGGTGGTATTAGTGCTGGTGGTAATAACGGCCGCGTTGTAATTGTGTATCCTAACTAATATGATATCTGGAAATTTTTTAAGAACAGAACATCTCTTAACAGGTGTAGGTGATCATTTTGATATCAACTGGCTTAATTCAGATACTATTATTCTTCCACCCAAGGAGGAATGGGACTATCAAAGAGAACTACGTTTTGAAGATGTGTATATTTGGGAAAAAATATGTGAACCTTGGCAATGGGGTGTATATGCCGCGTGGGATCCTTATGCTGAATTTTATGTTGTTAGACACGAAATAAATCATTTCCGTGACAGATCTAAAATTGAAGCCCCTATATACACATTTGAATATTTTTATGGCCCTGGAGCGCAGGCCCGTTTAATTCAAAAAATGAAAGATGTGGACATTTTAAAATATACTAAATTTAATGACCACTGGGTAGAACCAGAAAAAATGTGGCTTTATGCGTAAATAACATCTCGTAAATATTCAAACAAAGTGGGTTGCTGACTAATAATCGCTTCCCATTTTTTCTTTCTAGCATTTAAATAGTTAATTTCATTTTTATAAAATATCGAATAATCTGTTGGGCATTCCATCTCTCCTAATTTTGAGCTAATGTGATCGAGCGGAAAATAATTCATCCCAGCTTGTATCCAAGAATAGCCACCCGATGCTGCCGCGACATGTGTAAACGCTCTGTTATCAACTATTGCATCAAAAGTAGACGGTGATCGTTTGGCCGTAGAAAAATAATCCTTTTTCATGGATGCTCGCCAGTAGTCAGTATCATCTCGTCTACTTAAAGAATAATGTATTGCTACAAATTCAGCAAATTCGTTAAACATTTTAAACGTAGCGTAATTATACGCACTCTTATCCCATTCTGTTGGGTATCCTCTGGATAATGCACGAATTAGTTCAAATAAGAATTGATGTATAGTATAAAGTCCATTGCTTTCTAATGGTTCAATAAACCCTGCACTTAGTCCGATTGCTACACAGTTTCCAACCCATGTCCTTTCATGAATTCCAACTCGCATAGTAAGTTCTTTAAATTTTAAACGTTCAACTTCATTTTTAGTTCTTGGAACAACCATTTTATTAGATTGTAAATATTGTTTAAATTCTTCTAGTGCATCTTCTTTACTAATAAACTTGTCAGAGTATACATATCCAGTACCTATACGACTCCATAAGGGAATATTCCAGACCCATCCATTGTTCATCGCAGTACAGTTAGTAAACGGTTCTAATTCTTTTTCTTTATCTTCATATGGTAACTGTGTGGCCCATGCCTTATTATTAGGTAACATATCGGAATAACTAATGAAAGGTTCTTTTAGTGTTTTTTCCATCAACAAACTTTGGAAACCAGTACAGTCTACAAATAAATCAGCAGTGATTACGCTTCCATCTGACAGAATCAATTGTTTAATATTATCCGATTCAACTGCTATATCAGTTACAGTACTAGCAATATGAACCACTCCACGTGGCACACAATATTCTCCTCTAAGCCACTGACCAAATTTTGTAGCATCGAAATGATATGCTAGACCTAAATCAGAGTCATAGCTATCCATAATATTATAATTAGGATTTTTAAAAAACTTATTACTTTTGCACATTATTGCTTGCGGAGAAAAGCATTCGGCAAAATCGGTTATAGGAGTTTCTGGATAGGCATATTTTTTAATAAGCCAATCATTTAAACCATATGTGGTTCCTTTAGTTGATGGAATACCAAATGGATACAAAAATCCGCCATCATCTTTTTTGTAAAAATCAGTAAATTTGATTGATAATTTATATGAACCATCGGTGAATTTTAAGAATCTAGATTCATCTATACCTAAATAGTTACAGAATTGTCGCAGGCCATTAATTGTGCTTTCACCGACCCCAACTATCGGAACATCTGGGCTTTCGATTACAGTAATATTATATTTTGGAAATTCATTTATTAACATTGCGGCGCTCATCCACCCTGCTGATCCGCCACCTACTATAACAATATTCATTTTTTATCCTTGATTATTTAACGCTAACCATGCTACGATAGCATATTTTGTTCCAGAAATAACTGGATGCGCTATATGAGCATGTGAGTAATTTGATGGAAAAACTATAAGTGATGACCTGGACATTTTTAATTTTAGATTAAAATTAATAAACTCTAGTTCTCCTCCTATATAGTTATCATTTAAATATAATACGCAACTTAAAAATCTAGAACTTCCGGGTAACCCATCCACATGTGCATCAAATTTTTGATTATTTGAATATTTTAACATATTATAAAATTCATGATGGTAATTAATACCTAATATCCTATGACGATACATGTAGTCTTCTAATAGAGGTACTAAAAGATTGGCAATTTTGTTATGCAATTTTTGAGCAATTCTATTTCCTTGTTCAGCATAGTAAGTTATACCTGTATGTAGATTAGTTCTAGTAGCATTGACACTCTCATATCCGTCTTTTCTAACATCTGCTAAACTCCACTCCATGATAGAATTATCATTTGTACACTCATTTTCTATTAGACTAATAGTTTCTTCCGGCCCATCCCAAATATTTTCGTAGACCTCGATACATCCGTCAAAAGTGCGAATTGGTGTGAATTTGTAATCTGTCATTTAAAATTTTTATAATATTTTTATGTTAACTACAATCGTCATTCTTAACTCGTCGCTATGATCAAATGGCGGAACTAAATGATTTATAATACCAGGTGTAATGACAAAGTCGTCTTCAGCGGTTTCTAAATTAAAATATTTTGATAACCATGAATTATCTACAACAGAAGGATCTAATCTTGATCGTATATTAGGAATTAATGAAGAAAGATATAAAGCATAACCGTTATCGTTAGAAAATACAGTAGGTTTGTGAATACTTCTATTAAACTTTATATAATGTACACCAACAAAATCAGAAGTATGTATATGTTCTTTCATATATTGCCCCTGTTTCATACAGGTATAATTACATATTTCTTGCTCATAGCTAAACCCGGCCTTCATTCCTAGCTGTTTTAAAAATTTTGTAATTTCTTGTTCATATATCGGGTATAGCTGATCAACAGGTACTGAAATGAATCCCTCGTTATTGAAATCCTGCGACATGTGATGTAGATTGCTTTTATAATTTTCTTTATTATCCCAATAATTACGTAGTGGATCTAAATTAAAATTTTTCTCAATAGCAGAAAGTATTTCCGTCTTGTTATACAACAATGGTGAAATATTTGTTTTATAAGCAGGTATCCCAAATAACTGTGTTAACATTTATTCTGAATCTTTATGAATTTTATCTTTTAAATATCTATATAGAGTGCTCTTATATGCAGCCGCCCGCTTCCACATTGCTTTTTTAATGTCAAAGTTTCTAACTATTGAATCTATATAAGGTTTAATATCCCTGCCATTTGTTGCATGTTGTTGGTCAACTCGATTAAATACTTCTTGGTGCATACCGACAGAAATATAAGTGACTCCGTTTTCAGGAGGTGTTAATCTACTTAACATTTTTCTAAATTGAAAATCTAAAAATGTAGCCCCAAAACTTGCAGGTGCACCTTTGGCAAATGGATACGCATCACCGTTGCCTAAGTCTGGACTATAAGTTCTGCTTGCAACTGCTTGCCAATAAGGGCTATCATCCCGTATACTAAATGCATAATGCATTGCAATAAATTCTGCAAGATCCTTAAATAAACTAGCAGTAACAGAGTTGTAAGTATCAATGTCTAATTGAGTAACCTTACCCTTAAGTAAGGATTTTGCCAGATACTGTAAAAATACCATAACTGACATTAGTCCGTTACCTTCTAACGGTTCAATAAATCCAGCACTTAATCCTAGTGCTACTACATTTTTAACCCAAGTGCGTTTGTGAAGCCCAATTCGCATTGGAATCTTTTGATATTCAAGTTGGTCTATTTCTTCTCTTGAGCGCAAAATTACCATTTTATCTGAACATAGATAATTTTTAAATTCTTCCAAGGCATCATCGTCGCTAACAAACTGTGATGAATATACATATCCTGCTCCAATTCTAGACCAAACAGGAATATTCCATGCCCAACCGTTTGCTAACGCTGTACTATTAGTAAACGGTTCTAATTCTTTTTCTTTATCTTTATATGGAACTTTAGTAGCCCATGCAAAATCATTTGGCAATATATCGGAATAACTGGTAAACGGTTCTTTCATTATACCATCAATAAGCATAGCTTTGAATCCAGTGCAGTCTACAAATAAATCAGCAGTGATAGTTGATCCGTCCTTCAAGACAAGGTGATCAATACCGTTATCATTTGTAATAATAGTATCAACAGTATTAGAAACACACTTTACACCTCGAGGTAAGCAATAGTGATCACGCAACCATAACCCAAACTTTGTAGCATCGAAGTGATATGCTACATCTGTTTGTTTATTCCAGTTACCAAATTCTCCATTGTTAACATCTGTAAATTTATTTTGTTCGTACAATGCTGCCGACGGGAAGTAACTGCGTGTAAAATCATTTACATCTAAATCCGGATAAAACGCCTTAATTTCCAACCAGTCAGCTAGCCCATACTGTGTTCCGGTCACGTCCGGCGTTCTAAAGGGGTAGTGGAACGATCCGCTATCAACATCATAAAAATCTGTAAATTTTACACTCATTTTATATGATGCATCACACGCAGGCATGAATTCTTCGTCTTTGATGCCTAAGTAATCTCTAAATTGTGTAATTGATACAAATGTAGATTCTCCTACACCTACAGTAGGATGATCGGGACTTTCAATAACTGAAATATCCATATCGGGGAATGTTTTTATTAAAAATGCCGCACTCATCCAACCGGCTGATCCTGCTCCTACAATAACAATATTTTTTACATTTAACATAATTACTCCACTAGGTTTTCTTGTATTTCTTTTAGTATTATCTTTTTTGATCTGAACATAGAATAAAATTTTTCAATTGAAAATACTTTTTTCTTATAATTCTTAGTTCTGAGTACATCTAACAGCATAAGGTTTAGTTTATCTGTTTGTCTATATTGAATAAAATTAATTTTTTCTGTAGTGTGAAATTTCATATAGCAATATATTTCACCTTCTTCAATACAAAATTCATTATAGTTTCTTTTAAGATAAAACGCAAGATCTGTATTTCTAAACCATTTTCCTATGTCTAATTCTCCCGGTATAACTGTGCATCGATCTGTAATATTGTTATCTTCAAAATAGGGAGGTAAGCTCATAGTCACCGGCAATGATTCTTCATCTGTAAAAAATATAAAAGATTGCTGAAATGAAAATAATTTTTTCTCAATAGATTTAATGTTTACATGCCTTTCAAAAAATGCTTGATCGTAATCATCAGCGCCAACTTGCCCGTCTCTAATACCAAATTTATAAGAATATATTGATCGTAACGCAAACATGTTTTCTAGATGAGAATTAAATGATGGGCAATGATGCATATTAACGTCGGGATAATTTTTATCATATTTTCGATCTTTATAAAATAAAGAAGATACTGGTTCGGGTTCCGTTGCCCTCATCCATTCATTTTCTATACATGCCCAATATACATTAATCATAATTTTATCTAAAGTTAGGTCCCGGAATCCAGAAAGACACTGTTTTTCTATTACCTTGGGTAACCGGCAAAACTCGGTGTACATAATATGATGGAAAAATTAAAACAGATCCAGGATCGTCTAATTCTTTTATATGTACAGGACCATTCATAAACAATTCAAATTGTCCGCCTTCATATTTTTCTGTAGACAGATTAGCAATAACTGTTAATTTTAAATCATAAATTTTATCAAGTTCAACATCTTTATGCCATCCGTATTCACCATTAGTATTACTGGAATATGTGTTGTAGTTAATCATGTCCTGATCTTGAAAGTTATAAAGACTATATCCAAACATTTCTTTATTAGTATAGTGAGCAACACTTTCTAAATCTTTAAAAAAATGTTTAACTATACCCCATTTTACAGTATGGACTTTTGCTGTTTTTGTAACATCAATCGCAGGGATATCGACCCCATCTGGGGGACAATTTTCTAATACTGCAGATAATTCTCTACATTGTTCTGTAGAATAAAAATTTTTATAGAAGTACCATTCAAATTTCATAATTATTCGTAGCTCTTTTTATTCCACCAACGTAGTCTATACGAGCCGGTGATAACAGATCTCAAATCATCATATAGCGTAGAAATATGTTTTGTAAACTTAACAGGCTCAGAAGTCCACTTTTCTCTTTTGATTGGTATTACCTGTGCAATTGGTGTTCCTTTAGGAATAACTCCCATAAACCCTTCTTTAATTAAAAATGGTAAATTTACAGGCACTTCATACGTGTCAGTATCTACAACCCCAGACATAGTTGTAAACGGCAATTCCATTCGATTAAGCGGGTGCGTGAACAACAAACTATATCCCGGTGGTGTTTCTATAGACCAGGCAACATTCCATTTCCATGGCAACTCATCATAATGTTCATATAACGGCATGCCACGTACTTGATCCGGTGAGTGGTAGTCTGCTACCCGCCAACTAACATCCCATAATATCCTCTGCCCGTTATATTCACTAGGATCGACAAATGCAACATCACATGGTAGTGTTATCATATAGCCAGCGGTTAAAGCATCAATTACTGGCACACACATCTTGATAGTTTTATTTGCTGAATTATTTGGAAAACGATGAGGCTTGTCTTTATTAAGAATCCCTTCTAATTGTTTAAACCATCCTGGCACACATTTTGAAGCAGGTAGTGGGGGTGGTACTATCGATTCTGCAAATTCCTCTCTAGGATGATATTTTACTTTAGGCATCTAATTTCTCTTTTTGAAAATAATTAAAGTTAATGTTAAGTCTTACTTTTTGATCAGTGCAATGAGTACTTTGATGGGGCAATCCAGAATTAAACAATAACAATCTATTTTCCCTAGATTCAATTTTAGTCCCATCCTCTAAAATAGTATATCCGTTATTTGTATTAATATAAAATACTGCTCCAACATGGTCAAAGGAAAAATCCACGTGGGGCTGATTTACAATCTCTCTACTAAAATTTGGGTACAAGTTAGCTTTTACTCGTATTAATGATTTTATTTCTAATTTTTCTATTAACGGAGCCATAAATTTAAAATAAAAACTTGGCTGGTTAGTATCTCCGTTAAGCAAGGTATGTGTAAAATAAAACTCGGGAAACTGTTCTTGATTATACTCAGCGACCGATGGCTGATAATACCAAGGAAATTCAGACCCAGCTATCTGCTGTCTAATAAAATTAAAATCGTCAACGCTCAGCACATTGTCAATAATTTTGTACGGTTCACCGGGTAAAAGTCTCATAGTAGTCTACTGTAGTATAGTATATTTAAATATTAAAGCGTCGCCGAGCATTAAACCTGGCTAAATATCCAATGCCAATTTTTAAAACAATGTCTGAAGTACTAACTCCGTGGTTTATAGGAACCGAAGTAAATGAACTGCCATTAAAAGAAGAATGGCTACCTACTCATTCGCCGGGCATTAGCGACATAGATAACTGGGAGCAGATATACATACAATCGGGCAATATTGGAGTATACGCCGCTTGGAGCCCATATGTTGAATTGTATATTATAGTTCATGACCTATTTGTAAGTACTGACTATGGGGTTGAAGTGTTTAGCAGTTCCGATTCCGTATCTAATCGCCTTAAAGAATTTGATATAGTATTGCCAACAAACTTAATATGGATTTAAGACCATTTTAACAAAAACATAGTCATATCTTGTTTTCGTCGAAACGAAACAATTAGCGATTCCAGATCTAATTCTGCTTTAAACTCTTTGTCCCAACAATCTATTAGCAATTTAGATTTCACGATAGATTCATCTTTGAATCTATCAGAATACTTTGTTAGAATATAAGAATTGGCCTTAACAAATGTAGCATTAATTTTATCACGGTGTGTTAAGGATATAGATAATTTAGAATCTGTGGACTGCATTATAGTTCCATACCTGTTCTTTTTTTTCTATACTACTATCGTAATCTAAAATTTCTACATCTATCGTATCAGTGTTCATCGGAACAAGTTGGCATAATGGCGTTCCTGCTTTAATTAACACCTCGCCAGGGCGTTTGTGTATAGAAATAATAGGATTAATTTCATAAAAATCACCGCTTTCTAATAGCCCGTGAGTGCAAGTAAATTCAGGCTCATCGGGATACGGGATAGGCATAATCATTAATGACCAACCTTTAGGAATAGATGCAACCCAGGGCGTAGAAATTTTAAGTAGGGTTTGCAAACTACTTGCTGGAAGAGGGATTGATACTTGTGGCACATCTCCAGAAAACCATTTAATTAAATCTTTATTAAAATTTCTAGTTTTTAAATACTCAGGCAACCCTTGCGGTACAGCATACTGAAATTCTATTGGATTACTAGTAGTTAGTATTGAAATATCGAACCACGATGTTAAAATATAACCTTTGCTACAAATATCTTTAATTCCGGGGCATTTTATAGTACCAGTAGTTCTTGAAAATTGAGATGTATTTTTTACTAGGGCCTTGTATGCGTGTGCAGATTGTTTAGCCCAACTCGGATGAAAATTCCTTGCAGGAATTATGGGATACTTTTCTTTTATTTCAGGAAGACTGCAATAAAATTTTATCGATTTTTTGAAATTAAACACGTTATCTTTCAAAGTATATATTAAATGATAAGCTGATTCGGTCATCGGCTGTTTCGTTTTCAGCTACAGTATGGTACATCCATCCAGGAAATAATATAAGTTTTCCAACTTCCGGTTGATAGGTTACAGTATCTTGTAACTTAGTAAAAATGATAGCAGGTAACAACTGCACAGGCGACATAAAAGTAAGAGCCCCGTCATTCTTGTTAGTTTTAAAATAGTAGACTCCAGAAATATCACTACTTCCGTGATTATGAACTCGAGTATATTCTCCGGGTTTTGTTTCAGTAAACCAGCTAGCGGCTATTCTAAATTTCTTATTAACCGAAGAATTTAATTCTTGCATGTAACTATGTACATGGTTATAAATTTCAGTTTTTAATGCAATCAATTTAAAATCGTCAATTATATTATCTACAAATCTTGGATCACTTACCTGATGAGTTTTTGAACCCCATCCTGGTGCTTGCCCAAAAGAATTATTTTCTTTTAATACATCAAACGCTAGTCCTAGTTCTTCTTGCACGTTACTTAATTGCTCGCCATCTAATTGCGAGTAGTATATAGGAGTAGGAAACCAAAATTCAACTGGCATAGTATTACCTTAATTTAAATTTAACTTCATTGTATAACCTGATGCTTTTGTTAACGCATAGTTAAAACTTAACGAAATTCTATATTTGCCCGGCCCTACTTTACAAATATCAGTACCATGCTCTAACCAGCTAGGAAACAGCACTAACATTCCAGTTTCTGGCTTAATGCCTCTTGACCTCATAGATAAACCATGCGACTTGCTATAGTTAGCATGTTGCATTTGCTTTGCAGGCCGCGGGTCTATAAAAAATATTGCTCCTGGATCTGCATTATCAGAGACTGGAATATCTAGATAAAGTGACCCAGAATAAAAACTATTTGGATGCACATGGGCATGGTGTCTACAACCGTCCAGTTGAATATTTGACCACATACATTGCATTACTAAATCATCCGGGTCCAACCCCAATTCATGAGTAAAAAATTCACGAACTTCGTTATCAATCAAACTAATTAACTCGTTAAATTCTGGTTTCAAATGCAAATCATCAGTAGTAGGAGTAACGCCGTTTTCGGTCATGTACTCAATATTTTCGGGTGTTAGTGACCCAAACACTAAGTCAGCATATTTTTTAAAATCAAATTTGTTTTTATCAAATATGACCACCGCCAGAGGAGTTGGAAAAAGTTGTTCTACGTTTCGATTTAAGATCATAAAATTTGCTCGTGTGTTGATATACTAATTTATCACAATTACATACCTACGATGTGTTTTCTGGATAAATTAATACATGGGCATTTATAAAATGAACGGACATTTACATCATTTATTTCCAACTCTTATTCATCGAATCATTGAGAAGCATCCAGACAATGGATTGCTTATACAAAAAGCAACAGAACTTAAATCAACATTACCGCCTGCCGGTGATTGGAGATGTAGTACATTTAATACGTTAAATCGATACGATATGATTAACGATCCGGCATTTAGTAATTTTTTAAAATATGTTACAGATCAAGTTTCTCAATTTGCGGTAGAATTTGGATGTGCGCCAAACTCTGCATCAGTTACTGATAGTTGGTTTAATGTTTCAGAGCCTGGAGATTTTCAAGAATACCATATACACACTGGCAATCATTTTAGTGCGGTCTACTATGTTAAAGCACATAAAAATTCTGGCAATATTGTGTTTAGAAGTTTTGAAGCAGATACAGATATGTTTCCACTTCCAATAAAAACTATGAATTACACATCATTTAAAACTTTTTCTTTTGATCCTGAAGAAGGAGCACTATTAATTTTTAGGTCTAATTTACAGCATATGGTAGAAAAGAATATGAGTACAGATTCTAGAATTACTGTTGCTATGAATTTTAAAATATTATGATACCTGATAATATTAGAGATTACGTTAAAGTTTATGAAAATTGTATAGATTTACAAATGTGTAAATCAATAGTCAATAATCTAGAAACATTAGGCTGGCGTGAACATCAATTTTACGATCCTGCGATTGGTTATTATTCTAAAGATAAAGAATTATCAGTGTCGTTTAGTGACATTCCAGAGTCTTTAGAGTTAAAGAAAATTATTTGGCTTGCCCTTAACCGTTATGTAATGGAAGACTTTAAAGATTTTAATCCTTGGTTTAACGGCTGGGAAGGTTTTTCACACATACGATTTAACAAATACGATGCTAATACTCAAATGGCAATACATTGCGACCATATCAAAAGCATGTTTGACGGGGAGCGAAAAGGAATTCCTATATTATCAGTACTAGCGTGTTTAAATGATAATTATACTGGTGGAGATTTTATCATGTGGAACACTGAAAAAATAGAAATTAAACCAGGTTCTATAATGATTTTTCCAAGCAATTTTATGTACCCGCACCATGTTTCAGAAGTAACTTCCGGAACAAGATACACATGTGTATCTTGGGTTTGGTAAAGATAAATATAACATTAGGAGAACCCCGACATGATTAAGATTTTTTCAGAAGATACAACTAAGCAGACACTATTAGATTGGGAGCAAACCAATAGTGTAAATTTACCAATTTACGAAGCATCTGAAGCATCAGATTTAGGTATTACTACATTCCCATGTATTGTAGAATATGATGGTACAACTGTTATTAAAATTCACGCAGAAACGCTAGACGGTATTATGCGACTTTCTCAAGAAGCTATTGCTGAGATCGTATCTAAATCAAATTAAACCAACTAAGTCAAAGACTGTTTGAAGTTTTGTTCGAATAGTCTTTGAACTAAAGCTATTGCGTAAACCTTGATGCAGAGGTTTTGGAGCACGATCTATTGTGGCCCATGCCCAACCATTGTGTTCATCACTTAGTTTAGGTACAAACTCTTCCTTAATAACACACAGATATGTGTGGAAATTAAACACCTTGTCATTGCTGACAAATGTTTCTAAAGGTATTGTTTTAATTATATCGGGGCACTTCCCAATTTCTTCAGTAATTTCACGTTGAAGACCTTGCCACGGAGTTTCGCCGACTACATTAGTGCCGCCGACTAGTCCCCATGTACCTTCGTGCTTGCCATGCGCTTTTTGTAATAATAAGAAACGTCGTGTAGATTTAGCATAGAACAATGCACCACTACAAACTATTGGTTCTTTTACAGTATTATTTTCCATTGAGCGGCAGTATATTCACCTTCGAAGCTCTTAACCCATGAAACACCGTTCCATAAGTATTGAACTCCTGTGTATATATTAGTTTGCCACACCATGGTGTCGGATTCCTGACTAGCATTAAAGATTACGTTCCATGAAGATCCGGTGTATTCTATAATGTCATTTGCCAGTGCTACTAGATTGCCCCATACTTCTGATGGTGCTGTATTACTAGGATCGCCTATATCTTCAATGATTAGATATCTTGTACCTACGGCAGGTGCATCTGGAGTATAGGTCTGAGGATTTATGATTGCATCAAAAGTTCCGGGACTGCTTGGTCGGTAACTTCCGGCAATATTATAACCGGCATCAGTAGCCAGCTTACCAGCACTGTCTATGCCAGTGTTTGATGTCAACGAATCTGTATTCCAATTTACTTGAAGGATATTGTCGTTAAGCGGATTAACAGCAAATGTACCAATAACATACGTGCTATTAGGCTGTGACAAGTATATCATACTAGATCCTGCAACATACTGCCCAGGGAATTGACTAAACACTTCCGACCAACTTTGTGCTGGACCTGTAGGAGTTTGTATATCTAGTGTGGGATTTGGCGGAATTACCCCGTCATTCTTACCCATCAACTGTACTTGATTATCATACACGAGGATTTTAAATCCGCCAATCGTAGTAGTTTCTTGCGCAACCAACTGACCAAATGTTGTTGACCCGCTATTGGTTTGTAGCGCAGGGTCAATTCCTAAACCTTCAATGTAACCCGTTGGCTCAGTAGTGCTACCTGAATACACACTGGTGATAATTTTAGTAATAACCCCAAGATGTTTGACCTTGACCGGGGGACTAATCCAAATAGGGCTATCTAGTGTTAGTGTTCCTACATCAATAGGAGTATCATTGCCCACCGGAACTTGTCGACTTGACCAACTTAAAGCATTTAAATTTAATACACTTAGACTTGTCCAGTCGATGTAGTTGTCAGTAGTTTGCAGTTCTAAACTTGGATTAAACAGAACTAATATCTGTTCCATGATTTGTAACTTTTGATCAGTGCTTGACGTCCAAATGTCGCATTTCATAGTCAGCTTAAACGGTGTGGGCATTATACGTTCTACAGTATAATTGCGACCTTGAGCGCCGGTATATGCACCGGTTGTAGAATTTATGTCGCGTTCACGAAAATTCATTTTACTAACATAACTGGCATCACTTAGTCGGTCACGATCTAATTCTAAAGCTGTTACATATATGCTGATCCGCGGAATCGAGTTGACCACGTTTTCACTACCTTGTCTAACGATGCTGGACACTTGACGATCAGCATCACCATACATAACAGGAACTTGATGTAGGCTACCGTCACCATATTTGACCACAAAGTTACTAAACACACGAATTGTCTGCGTGATATATCTTCTTATCTGACCGTCATAAAACCATTGCATTATAAATCCGCCCTAGGTTTGAGAGCAGTAGAAAGACTAGATCTTTGTGCATCTCGTTGTGTATATAGTGTTATGATCCACTGTCCTGCTTGAGGTATGACTTGTTGTGTGCCGTCGATTGTTGGCAAATTAATTTGTATCGCATAATTTCCCGGAGACGTTTGCCAATAGTATACCAAACCATTGTATCCACTAGTCAATGCTGGATAATCGCTAACAGCATATTCTAGTTGTGTAACACCCTGTTTGATCACCACATATAGTGCAGGAGATCCAGTGGCATACACAATATTAGTATCAATAACTGTTTGACCTTCAGTTAGTGTAATCGCGTCAGTAGCAATTTTTCCAGTATAGGTATAATTGCTATTATTAATAAATCCGGTCTTTTGTGTGTTTCGCGTATCATTGTTGGTCATGGTCATTTGCACAGCGTCTTCAACTTTCATCCATGTTTGTGTTGGTCCATCAAATCGGAATAGTCTGTTAGGATAAAAATCTGTACGCAAAAAGAAATCGTCGGTACCTGGTTGTTGAGGAAACTGTATACCAAATCCAAAATCGTAACCGTTAACTGGAAATCCATCACCTATCAAATAACCAGTGTAGCCTGTGCGTACTGGACGAGCATTGTTGTCATTGGCACGATAACTCATTTGACTAGCATCTAAATCAGTTTCATCTGCTGTTTCTAAACGAGGCTTGCCTGTTGTAGGATCCACTGACAATGTGTAAAATTGGCGAGTTTCATAACCACTTGTTGGAGCATCAGCTTCAGCTTGCGCCACAAGTTGTGCATTGATCTCAATTTCTGTATTAAATGTACTGAGTAAATCTTTAAGTGTAGTACCCGCTCCTACTGGATCTCCATTAATGTCCTTAGCTGGTTGATCAAAGATTGATGCAAATTGTTGACTATCAGTTACACGTTTTAATTTTAATCTATATAGATGTGGGAACCAAGTAACTGAAAATCCTTCTGAAGCACGACCTACGTCTTCGATAACATAGTATCGAGGTAAGCTAACATCAAAATCATTAAGAGCAAAATCATCACGCAGGTGGGGAAGTTCTAAAACGTCACCACTAACTGGTTTACGACCAATATATTTGACAAAATCATTAATATGCACAGTCATGTATAGGGTGTCGTTGTCGATAAACAAACCGAACTGACTTAGATTAAAGTCAATATTTTGTACATTATACATGCCACGAATACGATAAATTTCAGGATCATAAGTACGATCGCGATTTTCTAGGAATAATAAATCCTGGATGTTTGTAACTGCTGTAGTAGCATAGTTTGGTTGAGATGCTGTGGCATTTGCCGGGTCGGTATTTGCACCTAAATATTTGTGCAGATATACGTCAGTCCCGCCAGCCTGAAACATTTCGCTAGCTTGGCGGTCTATAAACTTATAGTCCAACCCTTTTTCTGGTTTAAATAAACTTAATCTTGGCATAGTAACATATTTATCGATAGCTAAATATAGTAAGAGGACAATAATATGGATGATCTGCCGTCAACAACCCAATCAAATTCTACTGAAGAACGTAACAAAGTATTTGATTACGTAAAGCAAATGCTAGGTGACGGCATGGTTGAAGTTGAGCTAGATCCTAAGCATTATGAAACAGCCCTAGATCGTGCGCTGGTACGATATCGTCAACGTAGCCCTAACGCGGTTGAAGAAAGCTACATGTTTTTAGAACTAATACAGGATCAAAATGAATACAGATTACCTGATGAAGTTATCACAGTACGTCAAGTGTTTCGTAGAGCTATTGGCTCAAGAACTGGTATTGGTGCAGGCGGTACGCTATTTGAGCCGTTTAATCTAGCCTATACTAACACCTATCTGATGTCAGGTAGCATGATGGGCGGTCTAGCAACTTATGATGCGTTTGCTGGATATCAAAAACTAGTAGGGCGTATGTTTGGTAGTTATATAGAATTCCTTTGGAAGCCCACTACACATATTTTAAATATCCTACAACGCCCTTTTGCACAAGGCGAGCAGATACTGGTACAATGTTATAACTATCGTCCAGATTGGGTATTGTTACAAGACATCTATTGCAAACAATGGTTACGAGACTACACTCTGGCAACATGCAAACAGATGCTAGGACAAGCTCGTAGCAAATTTGGATCAATTGCAGGGCCTGGCTCCCCGATCACACTAAATGGCACTGCACTGATTAGCGAATCCAAGGAAATGATTGATGTCTTAGAAAAAGAACTTATCAATAACGAAGCCAATGGTAGCAATGCCTACTACTTTATAACTGGTTAAAAATTTCTTCTCTATAACTATTCTGCTATATAACATAGTATGAATAATTATATAATTCCAACTACTATAATTGATAATTTCTTTGATGATCCTGTTTGGATCAGAAACTTCGCGCTTGAACAGGAATATTTTGTTGACGATACCCACCAATGGCCTGGAAAACGCACAAGACCCCTTCATGAACTGAACCCCCAACTTTTTAATCATATTATAGAACGATTTGTATCAGTCTTTTATAATCTTGAGCATCATCGCATGGGATGGAATGTTCAGGCGTATTTTCAATTAGTTAATGATGATTTTCAAGAAGGTTGGGTACATGTTGATAAAGATGCCTTAATTTCTGGAGTAGTGTATTTAAACCCAAATAGTCCTGCTGATGCGGGTACTACCATTTATCAATCTAAAATACCAGGTGCTCAAATTTTAAATCATGATAAAAAAGTTGAAGCATTTAATGACCCAGCATTAACTGAATCGCTATCAAAATATAGAAAAGAAAACAATGATCAATTTGAAGAATCTATCATTCTTAAAAATAAATTTAACAGATTAATAGCGTTTGACTCTCATTTATACCATTCAGCTAATAGTTTTACATTGCCAAATAACGAAGACCGATTAACTTTAGTGTTTTTTGTATTTAAATTAGATACAGATCGGTATCCTTTACAAAGAATGAATCGGGTTTAAAAAAGTATTGACCTTGTAACAAAACTGTTATATACTAGAACTAAATTAGGAGAGCTTTATGATTATTGGCGTATGCGGTTTTATTGGTTCTGGCAAAGATACGATTGCCGATTATCTTACCAACTTTCACGGATACCGACGAGAATCATTCGCCAACAGTCTTAAAGATGCTGTCAGCGCAGTGTTTGGTTGGGATCGCACCATGTTAGAAGGACGTACAACACAAGCTCGAGCATGGCGAGAAGAAGTTGATACTTGGTGGGCAAAACGCTTAAACATGCCTAATCTTACTCCACGTTGGGTCTTACAGCATTGGGGTACAGAAGTTTGTCGAAATGGGTTCCATGATGACATGTGGATTGCCAGTTTGGAAAATAAACTACGTACTAGCAAGGACGATATTGTTATCAGCGACTGCCGTTTTCCTAATGAAATCAAATCTATCAAAGATGCTGGTGGTATCGTAATCCGTGTAAAACGTGGTCCGGAACCCGATTGGTATAAGGATGCCGCAGATATGAATGCCGGAGACCGTTGCATGAATTATGCTCTAGCTAAAAGCCGTATGGGCAAGCTGAATATTCATGCTAGTGAAACTGCTTGGGTAGGTACTAAGTTTGATTATGTTCTAACTAACGATGATAGCATTGATGATTTGTATTCTAAAGTCCAAGGAATTATAAGTCCGGAACAAGATCACCTTGCCTCCAGCGAACCCCCTCTTTATGCAGGACTCGCTGGCAATTAGCACATACTGTTTTTAGGTTCGTAGG
>Ga0214246_1000134_pt1 | contig 21094 bp, 49 predicted proteins | sample TroBogypolimnion_41_FD_153084 | JGI IMG/M metagenome (GOLD analysis project Ga0214246, IMG submission 153084) | Freshwater microbial communities from Trout Bog Lake, WI - 29MAY2009 hypolimnion | ecosystem: Environmental > Aquatic > Freshwater > Lake > Hypolimnion/Profundal zone | place: Trout...
ACGCTATCGACAGGCCTATATAGGGTACGGGGGGAGGGGTATATAAGGGGGGTAACAAACGGTGGGAAGGAGGGGGGGGTCAATATGCCACCTGATAGGCTTATGGTTGGCTTAACTATTCGTTGTGGGGTATTGGGTTCATTGCAACAAAAAAGGAGCTTAATAAGCTCCTTTCGATTGATAAGTTAAAGTCTTGTTAATTACTTGGCGTTAACATATTTTAAACAACTTTGTTGTTCTGCTTTATCCATGTTTAACGTAACGTTAACAGTCGTTTCGTTTGCTTGAAAATTTGTTAAAGGCGTTAACGATTGGCTGCCACCATAAGCGATAAACTCCAATAATAAAAAGGCTTCATTTGTTCCCTTTGTTACGATTAAATTGCCATTTACTAACTTTGCCATGCTGAATATATTTAAGTTTAAAAATGGGGTGCTTTGCACCCCTTTTGAATGATTAAAGATTGATTTCTAATTGTTCACCACTTACAGCAATTGTATTGCCTACTGTAACCACAAAGGAAACAAATTTGCCTGTTGTTAATAACTTTCTTAACTCATTTTTTGCAATGGTTAAAGCGGCACTCTTTACAACTTTTTTTGATTGTGTGCTTTCAGTTATAACAGTTTTTTTAACCAAATAACCATAAATGTGTAAAGTTGCATTTTCATTGTGTACTTTCAACCCTTTGCAAACGTTTGTAAATGCGTTAATTTGTCCTTCACTTCTGTTTTTGTCGGGATTGATAAAAGACTCAATTAAAGCGGTTCGAGCGATTTCTAAAGTTACTAAATCAGATTGCCAGGTACCTTTGGTAAGGTCTAAATTTCTTAAAACTTCAATATCTTTCTCCTTTTGTTTACTGTAGTCCATACCTAAATTAATTAGATAATTTGACACTTCACCATTTTCTTTTTTGGTGTAATTTCTCATACCAAAAAAAGTGACACCACTTTTAATTTGACTAACTGCACCATTTAGCAAGTTAATAACTTGTTGTGCTTCTTTACTTACTGTTACTACTTCATTTGCTAATAACATTTCGTTTGCTGCTAAAACTGTTTTTGTTGTCATAAATAATTTAATTTAGAGTGCAAAGATAAGGGTTTATTTGATACCAATTGCAAACAAAACTGTTAAATTAATGTAAATCCCTTTTTACCCATCTATTTGTATAACTGCATAATGGTTTTAAATTGGTGTAATGACTTAATCTTAATAATTCACTTTCAGTTAATCCGCTTGAAATTGGTATTATGTGGTCTATATCCCAACTTTGTTGTACCTTCGCACTAAAATCTTTTTTAAGTCATTTTATCTTTAACAATTCGTTAACACTTTCGTATTAGATTAGTCCTTATCTTTGCATTGCAATTGAATGCAAGACGAGGAATCGGGAGGTATACTCCAACCTACACGCTATTTTTTAAGTACCTTAAAATTTTTGGTGTGCAAATGTACGACAATTATTTGACATAGCCAAATAAAGTTATCCACATTCTGTTGTTAATAAGTCGTTAAAGGTACAACAAAAATTTGATATAAACAAATAAAGTTATCCACATATATGTTGGGATGTTTATCTGATAAACATCTCAAATAAGGCTTAAATTTGGTATTTTAATTATCAGTAATATAAATACCTTATTAACATATTTAAAAGGCTTAAAAAGGCTTAAACGTGTGGTATTGGTTAAATATACACATAAGTGTATATATATGGCATAAAAAAAGAGTTACATTTCTGTAACCCTTTTTAATTTATTGGTATGGCTTAATTTTCTGCCATTTCTAAAACCATTGCAAACATATCTTTGTCGCTTTGGTCTTGTTTGGTAAAACCACCACCAATTTTGGTATAAATCAATTCATTAAAGGCATTATAACCGAGCCACATATTAGGTGCAATGTCTAATATTTTTGACTCCTTTAATATGGTATCAATAACAAATTGTGAACGTTCTGAGGGTTCAGGGTTTTTGTCACTTTTGGTAAATTTTTGTATGCCGCTATTTTCGCAAATGGTTTCAACAAACTTTGCAACGTTGCTAATAGGTTTATTTGATAGCGTTGCAAATTTTGTTTCAATAGTGTAAAATTCATTTGACATAAAAACATCAATTAAATTTCTAATATTTGGCAATACCAACTCATCAACATTGCCACTTTTTTTAAAGGCAAAATTAACTTTGCTAACTGCAACGTTTAAACCGTTTGAACATACCTCACGAAAAAACCCAAATTTTCCGCTTGTTTTTGCGCTGCCATCATAAGCATTGATAAAGCGTAACATAGGACGAATTTTGTCGTTTCCTTGCTTACTAATTACATTAAATTTTTCATCATTCAATATGTAATCAACCGCAAAGGAACGATTATCGTTATTAATTGAACGTGTGATATATTCAATATCGTGTTCAATAAGTTGTTCCTCAACCTTTAGAAAAAAGTTTCTATTGTCTAAATGCCCATAACTTGCACCAACAATATTAACAACTTCGCCTTCACTTACTACAACTTTGTCGTAACCTTTACGAGCTTTAATTGTGCTAACTTCGCTCCACAATTTTACTTCACTATCAACGATAATATTATCGTTTCTTAACTCTTTGCTAAAAGACAAATTTCCTACTGACTTAATTTCGTTTGACATAAATAATTTAATTTAGAATGCAAATATAGGACTATTTTTGTTACCAATAGCAAACAAAACTGTTAAAGTTTTATTTATTAATTTAACATTTATTTTTTGGTAGTTTGAAATAAATGTTGTATCTTATAGGCGCAATCCACATAAAAATGTGGATAACTTTTTTTGTTTATGTCAAATAATTGTTGTATCTTTGCAAAATTTTTGGGTTATGGGTTAAAAAAATAACGTGTATGTCGGAGTATACCTCCCGAAATCCTGCGATGTTCGTCTGTCATGCTATTTGACAATGCAAAAATAAGGCAGTCTGAGGAGACTGCCAAATCTTTTTTGTTAATTCTATGTTAATGCTATTTCTGGAGTTGTTGCAATAGCAAAAGGGTTAAAGTCTTTAACCTTACATTTTTCTATCGCTTCAATATCAATACTCATTAAGCCAAAATTATTTAAGATTTCGCCGTTATTAAAGGCTTTTAAACCTGCTACAGCAGCTTTGATAGTAGGGTCAAAAATCGGGATTAAATCCTCAAATTTTGCACCGCAATACTGAACAGTTCCAACCATTGAAACTTTACTTAATGCAACTACTTTTAAATACAGATACTCAATTTGTTTAGGTGTGAATAACTCAAAATGTTCATTGATAAATTTGAGTACATTATTCATTTTGTCTTCACCGTTAAAGCTAAAATGTAAATGGTCAATAAATCCGTTTGTATTTCTCATTACTAACAAATCTGAATAAGTACTTTTTTTAGGTGCATTTAACCGTCCATTTTTTGGGTTAATCGTTTGGAATACTGTTCTAAATCCCTTTTTACCGTCAAACTCTATTGCAAAAGTTGCAGTACATTTTAAACGTCCATAAGGATAAGAATCATTTGTGAATACATCGTTAATTGATAATGTTGACATAATATTTAATTTAGAATACAAAAATAAGGCAGTCTAATCAGACTGCCAAATCTTTTTTGTTAAAGTTTACTTAATTGCTGCCTTTAACTCTAATTTAATACGCTTTGCACCCCAAACACGTCTAATTTCACGAGCTATTTCGTGAATAGGTCTTACTGTTACTGACTCTTTTTTTACTGTTGTTACTGACATAAATAATAATTTAGAATGCAAAGATAGGACTATTTTTGATATGATTATCAAATGTGTTGTTAAAGGTTTGTGAAAAAGATTTATTTGGTTAGTATTCAGATAGGTTATATATTTGAATTTAATTAGCTCTTTTAATAAAACGATTAACGTAACTGCATAATGGCTTTAGATTGGTATAATGATTTAATTTGATTACCTCTTCTTCTGTTAAAGCTTTGTTAATTGGAATAATGTGGTCTATATCCCATGTCTTATTTAATTCGTAAATATTATCTTTGGGGTTACCATAATTTTCCCATGTCATCCAGTCTTCAAATTGAGATTCAATGTGTTGTTTGAATTGTTCAATAGTACACCCTAATATATTTTCGGTTTTAGTTGATTTCCTATAACCTTTTTTTTGTATTGATATTCTGATTAATTGTCTTATATTGGTTTTAAGTTTAAATAGTGGTTCGGTTGCTTTACGCTCTTTATTTCGTTGGTTACGTTTAAGGTTATCCCCTTTGAATTTTTCTTTATTAGCAAGATAGTATTGTTTTCTATATTCGGCTAATTGTTCGGGGGTTTTAACCTTTTTAGGGTTATTTAATTTATTCAGTTTACGTTGTTCTTTTAAACGTTGGTTACGTTGTTCTTTATCAACTATAAATTTTTCTTTATTATTCTGATAATAATCTTTACGGTATTCACTTAATTTTTCATTGTCTTTACGATATTGATTAATATTTTCTTTATTTGTATTATAATAATCAATACATTGTTTATTTAATTTTTCTTTATTTGCAATATAATAAGCTCTATTATATTCTTTGATTTCTTCTTTTGTCATAATCTTAACACTTTTGTTTTAATTGTTATTGTATAAAATACTATATTTGCATTCTATATTAATAAATATGGGGATATTCCCAAAAAGTCGTCTAAATTAAATTATATGATGAAAGTTATTAAAGTATTATTAGTACTTATTGTTATTGCGATAGGTTTAAGCAGCTGTTATGTACAAAACAATGCTATTGTTTTAGGACATAGAAGAGGTGGTGGAGCGGTTTGTAATGGTGGTAGATAGTTAACAAAGTTTTAACATAGGGAATTGGGTAGTCTAAATGGCTACCCTTATTTTTGCATTCTAAATTATTTTATATGACTGTATTAATAGCAAAGTGTAATGAAGAATTTTTCACTCGGATTGATAGCAAATTGAAATTCGTTGAATCAACAGTGAATACATCTACGTTTGAGGTTTCTAAGAAGGAATTTGAAGCGATTAAAAGAATAATACATGATAGAGGACTTAATCCGTTTGCAATTATGAGCTGGTAATAGGATTAGTAAGCAAACACATCAAAGGCGGCTCAGGCTGCCTTTTTTGCGTTTAGGGGATGCCCATGTACACAAAAGTGGTCATATTTCAATATAGGTTGGTTGTATGGTCATGTATGGGCACAAAAAGGGGTGTATTGCTACACCCCAAGTCTAAACTATACTATACCAACTATTTATAAATTCTGTCACATAATACCTTCATAGCATTTTCACAAGGGATATACTGTGCTTCCCCTGTTTGGCATTCAGAAACCTCTAATAGCAGTACAATAAATCCATTTTCAAATAGAATTTTAAATTCATCTGGCTTAACCCATTGTTGTATCTGTTCAATTGAATTGTAAGCACAAAAATGTTTTCCAGTCATTCCTAAATTTTCTTGTTGTGGTGTTGGCATACCATCCGTGTACGCTGAATGTCGTTCTAATAGGTCATCCAAACCGTATATTTTACTTATACTATTATCTGTCCTCCACATACCATAACCATCAGAAGGATGCTCAACTCTTACCAATTGTACCATGACATTTAATTTAGAATGCAAATATAGGGTTATTTTACATAACCACCAAATTTATTTTAAAGTTCATGGGGTATTTTTCATATTCTTCTCAGAATGCCTCCCGAAAAGACGCTGAATGTCACATTATAGATATTACGTAATTACTATTTCAATAGCATTCAAATACCCCTGAACCTCGATAATGTGGGGAATAAAGGATTCAAACCTTTGTCCTGACCGACCACGCAGCCATGCACTATCGCTATGCTAATCCCCCGATTAAAAAAGCGTTTGATATGCTTGGAAATTGAAATCCATTACACCATATTCCCTCAAACGCTTTGCAAAGATAAGTGGTTTAAATCAAACCACCAAATTTATTTTAGTTAGCTTTAATGCTGAAGCCAAATACCTTCCTTCCACCTTTGAAGTTACAGATAGTAACAAAGCTTTTGGCTTTTTCACCTGTCACATACATTGTTTTGTCCTTTCCTGAATAATTTACTTGCACACCTTTTTCGGTTGCTAACTCTCTAATTGCTAATTTTCCTGACATGATAATTTGTTTTAGATTATTAATTTGATATTGCGAAGATAAGGGTATTTTGATTACCCACCAAATTTATTTTACTATTGATGTACGTTTATTCCATTGACTAATTATATTACAACCTTGACCACGTTCTAAGTTTAACCCACAAGTAAAACAACCAACTTGTTCACCTATATGGTTATTATTTAGTTCACCTGAATAGGTATTAACTTCTCGTTTAGTTGTCTTATCTATAATCTTGAAATATACATCAGCACTACCGCAACATGGACACGGTTTAATTGTTTGATGTAACGCTTTCCTTAATACTTGATTAATGTTCATGATATTTTATTTAGATGACAAAGATAAGGGTAATTTAGTTACCCACCAAATTTATTTTACTTTAATATTTCCGTTAGCTGTTACAATAGCCATATCATTACATTCATAGTTAACATCATTTGCAACAAACTCCATGCTGCCAGCAGCTTCAATAGCTTTGTTTCCAGCATCTCCCTCATTGAATGCTTTAACCTCAATCCACATAGTTGATTCAGTTTTACGGGTAACTTCAACTCTATATGTTATAGGTGTAGTTAAAAATGCTTCAATACATTCGTACTCGCTTTGGTCTGCATCATTAAAAGCTGATTTCTCGTATGCTTCATACAGTTCTTCACCTTGTTTATATGTTTTAATGCTTTTATCTTTAGGTATTACACCGTGAACCTTTGCCAATTCTATCATTAGATATATACTATACGCTTTGTCCGAATCAATTAGTGCCATGATATTTTATTTAGATTGCAAAGATAATGGTATTTAATCAAACTACCAAATTTATTTTACTCTTTCTAAGGTATAACCGTGAATGCTTATTTTATCCCCTACTTCCATTGCATAAACAAGCTTTAAGGTGTATTCACTTCTATAACCCAGCCCACCGATGCAGTATTTTGGGTATTCACTACCATTTTTGGTGAATAAACGACCTTCCATTCGTTTTTTATAGAACTGTACCATTGAACTATTGGTTTAAATAAATTGTGTATAAATCTGTTAATGGCTTAACTCTGCCATCATCTCTTTTTGTTTCATCAGTCCAATACCACTGATTATTATAATTAATAATATTGTCTTGTACTCGTCCACATTTAGTTGATATAAATGTAACAAACCCTAATGCCATTCTTTTTTCCATGATGTTTAATTTAGATTGCAAAGATAGGGGATTATCTCGAACCCCCTTTACTATCTACATACGTTAACAAAATTTTAGCATCCCAAGGCAAATTTGTTTGACAACGACACGCCCTTTTACCCTCATTTTTTGGCATTCTTGCTTTCTGATGAACCTTGCCACAACCACCACACGTTGCACTATATTTCAATGTAGGTCTATTTTCTTTGGCTAATGTACAACATCTTTCAGGCTTTGCACCAATCCTTACACACATTGCTTTCCATGTCCAATCGTGACCTGCACCAACCAGAGCATGAGCAATCTCATGCAAGATAACATCTTTAACGGTAGCTTCATCATTCAATGATGTCAAACGTTTTGATAGTCCTATTGTTTTGATTCTATGCCTACATATACCAAAACGTCTAAAAGCATTGTCAAACTCAAATCTCCAAGCTGTTAAGCCATGCTGTTTCATTAGGCTTTCAGTCAATCTTTTTGCATCTAATAAATTCATATACTTTAATTTAGATGACAAAGATAAGACTATTTTACATATCCACCAAATTTATTTTTGATTTAAAGCATCAACAAACGCTTGTGCAGCTGTTTCGGAGTGCATTGCATATCTATTCATTTCTTTACCTCTATAAGGCTTTAACGTTTTTTTATCAATGGTCTTCCCATCTTTATCAACGATATACCAATAGGTTTTCCCTAAATTTCCTTTGTACGGAATGTACTGATTAGACATTAATTTATACATGACTGTTTTATTTAGATTGCAAAGATAAGGTAAATGTTTCATATAAACAACAAACCCCTCAAATTTATTTTTGAGAGGTCTGCAAATATATTGACTAAGATGGTTAATCGGTAGTAAATTCTCTTAGTGTTTGTAATGAGAATTTCGGGGAACCTTTATTGTGGTGCATATTTAATGTTTTAAAGGCTATAATTAGTATTTAATATCAATATTATAAAATCGTCGTCCTCAGTATATGATGAATTATTTACAGGTATGTAATACCCTTCGCCTTCATATTCAATATATGTATGGTCGTCCATCATTAATTCAACGTTATCCCCATCATGTGCTTTGGTTGTATACGTGTCTAAAAATGCTCTGATTAATTTCTTTATCATATCTGTTTATTTAGATTGCAAAGATAAGGGTATTTGCTGTTATGGAAATGTTAAATAGTAATGTAGATATAACTTTCAGTTTCCCTCAAGTCGTCACAACTGGCTTTAAATGTTTCACATATAAATTTCTTATGTATCCTACCATCTAAGGTTTCGTATAACATATAGCATTTGTTATCGTGTATTACATAATCCACATAAAACGTAAGACTAGGTTTTTTGCGCTTGTATATCATAACTGTATTTTAATTAAAAATGAAAAGGCATTGATACAACGTTTAAACTTAATTAACTCTTATTGTATATGTTTACTTCTTTATCTCCTTTTCATTTATATTGCAAAGATAGGGGTATTTTCATACCCCACCAAATTTAATTATTAATTTGTTGATATTTGTTTATTCTACAAGATACCTTAAACGTTTTGCACCAATTATTAAATGATAATCGTTCTGTTGGTTCTACAGTAGTTTGCATCAGCTTATAGCTATAATCTGACTCAATAGGGGTTGCTTTCACACCAACGATTTCAGCCTTTACGATTTTAAAAGCTAACATCAGAATACTAACTAACTTACGTTTCATAACTTTTAATTTAGATTGCAAAGATAGGGGTATATTTGTTAACCACCAAATTTATTTTGAATACATTTCCAATATGATGTCACTCTTAGATAATGTATTCCACCCACCCCAATTATTTTCCAATACTGTTTCACCCTTTAAGATATAATCACGGTAAAAATGGCATGGGTTATTTTTTGGGAGTGCAAATGTACCATTTTTTAATCTAACAGGAATTATCAATTCCCATTCTGTATCGTCATCAAATCTTTCCTCACTTGCACCAACTTGTCTGTTTAACTTTACATAAATTCGTTTCATAACTTTTAATTTAGATTACAAAGATAAGGGTAAATAAGTTACCCACCAAATTTATCTATGAAAATTATTTGTAAATACTCTACTATTCATCTCAACTCTTGCTTTGTCACCCATCATAGCATAGTGTAATTTAAGAGCATCAAAAGCTCCATCGTCAAAAGTACCTGTATGCTTTAATACAACGTTATGAGGAATTGTAAATTTCCATGCTTCAAAGTCTGGATAATCTTTGCGTTTAAAACGTCTGAATTTAATACCTTTTGACTTTAAACAATCTTTGATTGTACCTTCAAAGTCTTTGGTCTTCTGACCAAAATTCCACCAATAAGCTTTTACCATAACATTTTAATTTAGAATGCAAATATAAGACTATGTTACATACCAACCAAATCTTTTTTATTAACAACCAGTTAACTTATTCCATGTCGTAAAATCCCTTACCTTTGCAACCCTTGCGAGAATATTGCTTCTTTGACTTATGGATTCTATTATAGGACACACGTCCTGTTTCAATTTCTTCTTCTCTAGCTACTTTGCGTTTAAGCTGCTCAATTTTTTGTGGTGTTAGTTTCATGTTAATTAGTATGAAAATCCTTGAGTAATACTGTCCAAATAGATTGTTTCGTAGTTTAAGGAAATATATTTCCTTTCGGTCTCATCTTCAACCCATACCTTTACGTTGCCTTTGTAGATGCCATCAATATACAACCTAATGCTTGTTTTACTTTCTTCCAAATAAGAAAGCTGGCTAATATTATCGAAGAGCGTATCATCCTCTTCCCTTATTAATCTTATTCCCACGTCTGATTTATTTACATTGCAAATTTAAGGTGTTATCCTAACATAGCCCTATGTACATTTTAGTGTATATAAAGGGCACCCTCTCAGGCACCCTTTGACATACCTTCTTTATAGGATAAACCTATCCACAATTAGTTTTATATTAGCTTCTGTATCCTTGCAAGCCTTAACCAATCTCCCTATTAATTCGTAATAGGTTATGCACCCATTGCTAAATAGTTCTAACGAATAATGTACTTTGGTACAATTCTTGTCATCTCTATAATAAGTTACAGCAGGAAAATACTTTTTATCTATTTCAGATGCTACCTTATTGAAAAAATCTGTTACTACTGTCATACTGATTAATTTAGAATGCAAATATAAGACTTTATTTGACACCAGCCAAATTTATTTTAATATCCCTTTCTAATTTGACTACTTGGAAATAACTGTTTAATTACACTTATAGCCTTTTCATCATGCCCACCAATATGCCATTCTGTTACTTTGCTTTTAGGTATTGATTCTTTCCAATCATAAATTGTCGCTACGACCTTCTCACCATCAGTTCTGGTATGCTCAATATCCCATTCAGCTTGTACCTTACCATCACCACTACCTAATATAGGATTACCTAATTTAGCCTTTAATTCCTTATATGGTATTGTAATAATACCAATAAAGCTAGTACCACTCGTTTCAACATCAACTGTATTAATTTTCATATATTAATTATTTATGCAAATATAAGACTATCTTACCAATCCACCAAATTTATTTTATACCTTAGGGTACTTTATATCTTCATCCAATACCTCATAGTCAATATCAGTTGACTCCTTCAAGGCAGCGGCTAACTCTTTATTGTTCATGTTTACTACACCTTCGCTACTATGTAGCAAGATACTTTTCAATTCAGAAAAATCACCAACCTCACTGGCTTTGACAATTCTGTTTACAATTCCATCGATTACCAAATCAATAGCGGAACTTCTTTTAATCTTTGACATAATACAATCGTTTTTATTTAGGATACAAAGATAAGACTATTTTATCAAACCACCAAATTTATTTTTTAATTATACCTCTATGGTCATAGAACTTTTTACTTTTTCAATATATTTATTATAATATACATATTATGATTACAAGCAATGGGAAATATTACCTTTATCGTTATATTAGAAATGATATTAATAACGTATTCTATATTGGAATAGGTAGTAAAAGAAATAGGGTTTATGCGTCAATTAAAACTGAATATGAACGAGCGTATAGTAAAACTAATAGGAATAAACATTTTTTAAATATTATAAATTCTATTGAATATACTGTTGAAATTCTAATTGAATCTGATTCTTTACAATTTATAAAATCTAAAGAAATTGAATTTATTAATTTATATGGTAGAATAGATTTAAAGACTGGTTCATTGGTAAATTTAACTGATGGTGGGGATGGTAATTTTAATATGTCTATATTTAATAGAAATAAATTAAGTGAATTAGCTAAAAAACGATTCAAAGGTAAAACTATACCACAATCTCAAAGAGATAAAATGTCAGCATGGCAAATAGGCCGTAAACATGAAATTAAGGCAATAGAAAAACGAACAACTACACGTAAAGAAAATGCAATTAAACGTGGTTATTATGTCTCTAAAGAAAAGATATTAAAAGAAAGCATTTCAGTAATACAATATGATTTAGATATGAATCCAATTAAAGAATGGGTAAGTATAAGTGAAGCGGCTAGACAATTAGGTTTAAAAAAAGGTAATATTATAAATATTTGTAAATTTAAACCACAATGTAAAACCGCTGGTGGATTTATTTGGCGATATAAGACTAATTAATTAACGGTGATGAAAAATATTCACTCATACCATTTTCAGTAGGATTTAGCCCATAAAATCCATAACATGAATTTACTTCAACACCATTTGTATCGGTCTCAATAAACCCATAAACTTCACCACTAATATATTGACTATAAGTTTCGACCTCAATTTTTATTACAGCCAATAATATTTCCTTTATTTTAGCTGTAATTCTTTTACAACCATATTCTTTTTTAGCTGAATCCTTAGAAATAACAACCCACCCAATTTGTCCACTATCCCACGGACACGAAAATGGGGTAGTAGCAATTTCAATATTTCCGTGGTCAAATATATAAACTGGCATGATTACAGCAGCATCTTCTTTTCTGATAATATCCTTAGCCATTTCATCATAGCTACTATAATCACCATGCTTATAGTCATGTTTTTCGCCTATGTTATATCTGCTATGAAAGCAAATAATTTTTGCAAGGTTACCCCACGTCCTCGGCGATTTGGGGAACTCATCACATTTAATAAGTACAGTATTTCCATTTTCTAATTTGTATTCCATAAATTAATATTTACTGCAAAGATAAGACTATTTTTCAAACTACCAAATATATTTTAAGAATATCGCCAAATATAAGACTATATTTGATACTTGATTAATCATTAACATCCTTTAACAAACTTATAACATTTTTGGACCTGATACATATATAAACAAGAATGCCCCTCATCACTGAAGGGCACTCAAGCCTAAATATACAAATATGACAGTCTTTAATCCTAATCTATTTCATTACCGAACTTATCCAACATGAAGAACTCTAAATCTGTTCCCTGTTCTTTGATAGCCTTTGTAGCATTAGTGCCAGTCAGCTCCTCATTATCAACAACATTGGTAAGAAATCTGCCGCTCATGTGACCAATGCTGGTTTCTTCAGCCAAATTCTCAAGACTCACACTACCTATTGGTGTTTCGCTTAATACTTCAAACTGAAACACTGTACGATAAATGATTTTTTTCTTTTTAATTTTTTTATTTGCCATGATATATAATTTTTGCAAAGATAAGGGTAATTTGCTTACCCACCAAATTTATTTTACTGGTTTGCTTACGTCAATATCCCCAATAGTCAAAGATTCAGAATGTTCCACACTTATACTTACAATATCATTGGTCTTTGGATGACATAAATGACGTAATGTTGATATGGCTTTATCATTGCTGATTAATGTACCCATGTATTCCCATGTACAACCTTTATTTAAACAAACAATCGGTTCAAGGTATCCTTCATTGATTGGATGAGTAGCCAAATAATCATTCCATAACCATTCCCATACTGGTGAATCACGTTTAAGTATAACTAAATCCATTATAACTTAGGTTTTTCGGGGATACAATAACAGATAATAATACCTATTAGACCTAACAACCCACCCAATAATGCTCCAGTAACTCCATCCTGATTCTTTTTAACCATTATACTATGTCCCCAGAATGCGCATAAAATCCAAATAATTAAATATAACATAAGTTTTAATTTTTATTACTGCAAATATACGACTTATTCCAATACCAACCAAATATTCCTTTAAATAATGGTGAATTGAATCACGGTTGGGATATTGACCATATCATTCCATTAGACAATGCTAAAAATGAGATTGAATTACTCCAGCTTAACCATTATACCAATCTACAACCCCTATGTAGTCATATTAACCGAGATGTAAAACGCCATATACACTAATGTGTATATAGACTATTGTACATACACCATTAATCAATTGCTAATCGTTTAAGTCTAGCGGTATAGTACCCATCCCATCTGTATCCTGTTCCTTTCTCAGTCTTTATCAGCTCTTTGCCTACAAGACTCCTTAACTGCTTGATATATACATCAATGTTTCGTTCAGTTACTTCAGGATTAGAACCCCATACACCTATCAATATTTCATTACGGGTTAACGTTTTATTAGGATTACACATCAAGAAGTATAGCAGGTCAAATATCTTTTTAGGTAATATGGTCTTAGCACCATTACACGTTATCGTTCTAGTCGTTGGATTGATTACCACATCATTACTGGATATAACCTTTAGGTCACTACTCTTTAAAGTATCCCGTATCAACGCTAAAATCTCAGGCTTATTAAACGAATGCTGTCCACTGTCTTTAATCGCTTTTATTATCTTTTTAACCATTATGCAAATATAGGACTATTCTTTCAATCTACCAAATAAAAAAAGGGTAATATTTCTATTACCCTTTTCTTTAACTTCTTATTAACATTTATTGTCTCATTTGCTGCAAGAATGCTTGCAGGTCAGGTGTAAGCTTTGTTTCATCAAACCCAGCAAATTCCTGTATGATTGTCATTCTTATGGCTCTCCTATCATCAACGGCTGTATCTTCAATGTACTGTAACTTTAACGTTGACAATCGTTGACTTTTACCATCAATGTACTTTTCCATTTATCTACATATTTATCATAAAGAACATTGATGACTAAAGAAGAAAAAGATAAAAAGAAATTAACCGATAAGAAATATCGTGATGCTAATAAAGAAAAGCGAAAAGAATATGATAAGAAACGAGCTGAAACTCATAAAGAAAAAATTAAAGACTATAGAGAATTAAATAGAGATAAAATACTTGAATACAATAAAGAGTATTTAGCTAATAATCGTGAGGAACTAAATGCTAAGAAACGAGCCAAAAATTCAAACAATTACGTTAAGAATAAAGAATATCGTGAAAAAAATAAAGAACATAGAAAAGATGTACACACTAAATATTATAAGTTAAATAAAGATAAACTTGCTGAATATCAAAAAGAATATTGTGAAAAAAATAAAGATAAAATTCGTGAAAGAGGTAAATTATATCTAAGAAATAAAAAAGCAAATGACCCACTGTTTAAATTAAAATCAGCTATCAGGGTTAGTATTGCTAAGTCATTTACTAATAAAGGGTATAGTAAAAAATCTAAAACATTTGAAATACTTGGTTGTTCGTTTGAAGAATTTAAAATCTACCTTGAATCTCAATTTGAATCTTGGATGACATGGGAAAATAGAGGTAAGTATATGAAAGGGGTATTTAATTATGGTTGGGATATTGACCATATAGAACCGTTATCAAATGCAATAACGGAAGAAGATATAGTACGTTTAAATCATTATACTAATCTTCGTCCGTTATGTAGTAAATACAATAGAGATATTAAACGAAATATCTTAATAACCTCTTAATCTTTGTAGAAATTCTAATTGGTCTTGGGATAGATATTTATTATCGAATCCAGCAAAATGTTGGATTAATAAAGTCTTAATAGCTTGCCTACTATCAGGAGCGGTATCACGTATGTATTCTAATCGGTATCGCTCAAGTTCTGATAATCTACCATCAATGTACGTTTGAGAGGACTTATAAACTTCTGTTTCAGCGTTCTGCTGTGCTTTACCTACAGTCTTGGTGTATGATACACCAAACCAACCAAAGGCATACGATAAAAGCATAATGCTTACAATGGCTATTAAAAAGCCAATAACTACTTGGAATGGTTTCATATTAGATGTCTAATTGGAATGGTGAAACAATAAGGTTAGGTTCGCAATACAACGGATGTGGCTTGCCTTGTTTATCTAATAACATTAGCCATGTTGCTTCGCTTGATACGGGCATAAATAAACCATTTGGCTCTGCTTGTGGCATTGGTAAATACCCTGTTTGACCACTGTTTAAACCCCACGGATTAACCAGCTTACTCGGACTACTAAATTGTGTAGCATAAGGAATACCATAACCGATACATTTACCCAAAAAGGTTAACTTACCACTAACATTGCTAAACAGATAAGCATAACAAATCAACCCAGCTTGGTCACGCAATTCGTAAATGTCTGATAACTGTTGCTTTTCAGTGTAATTAAGGATTTTAGGCATTGGAACTTTCTGTACACCCTGTTGCTGAATCTGCTCCTGTTTACGCTGCTCTATTTGGTCAGCACTCGGCTTATTCTCACAACTTTCGCTTGTAAGGGTCTGAAACAGACACAAACATAATAACACTACTAACGACTTTCTCATACTCTTTTTTTTTTATTAATAAATATTGAAATGCAAAGATAAGACTATTTTACCAATCCACCAAATTTATTTATAAAACCATTTCTACAACGGCATCTTCGTCATCTTCATTCAAATCAACGCTAAACTTTTTAGCTGGAATAAAGTCAGGGATATGCGTATTTACAACTTCCTCAACTGTAAACATAATACTTTCACCATTGCCAATATCTTCTCTAGCTTCTTTGGCAGCAGCTAATGGGTCGGTAGCTTCAAACTCATTCTCCCATACTATACGATACATTTTCTTTTCTGACATCTTAATTAGTTTTTATTTATGCAAAGATAAGGGTATTTTACTACCCTTATCGTTAATGCTTTGTTAATTGAATGTTATTTCATCCACAAGGGTTACATAATCAGCTAACCAACTGATATTAGCCAATACCTTTAACTCTTCTACTATTGCTATAAAAGTAGGGTATGTTAAATCGCTACCATTGGTATTCAATGTGTCCAATATGTCTTGGAAAATGTGACCAGCATACATATCTTCATTTATCTTGCTATCAGTATGCTTATAAGCAGGGTTAAGATTCATTTCGTTTAATATCCAAAGGTTAATTTCCTTACGACTTAACTGGATAACATTAACGTTCTTAACGGTAAAGTTCTTACCATACTTTTCAATCTTGCCATTAAAGGCTCTTGCTTTCTTGATAGCTTCACCCCTTGTATAAAGGCATACTACACCTTCATTACTTAATAACTTGTCTGTTTCTGTTACTCTAACTGCGAATAGTTGCATGATGTTTTATTTATGCAAAGATAAGGGTATATTTGTTACCCACCAAATTTATTTTATCTTAATTGTTGAATTTTTATCTTCTAAAATATACTCCTTATACCAATCTAATAATACAGTATCAGAATGTGTCGCCCAACTACTAGGGTCATTACTAAAAAACTTATTTTTTAGCTTTTCAATAACTTCAAATCTTGACACCCTTAAATGTGGAAAATCTTCATAGGTCATACACCCAGCACCTTTAACCTTTTTTTCAGATGATAGCTTTCTAATCTCTTTGAAGTTTTTAGTCCATGTAGGATATTTGCATACCCTGTCAGATACCAATGTGTAAACACCAGCTTCATCATGAGTGTAGAAAGCCCAATGTGTTAAAATACGTTTTGCCATAATCTTTTTATTTAGATTGCAAAGATAGGGGTATTTTCATACCCCACCAAATTTATCTTACAATACGTTTAAATACGGATAACCTTTGCTGCCATCATTAAGCTTTTCTTCAATGAAAGCAGTAACCCTAGCTTCAAAGCCTTCAATCTCATCAACATCCATTTCATCCAAATCAGGAATGGTTTCACCAAACATTTCACCTATATGCTCTTGAGTCAAAGCATCTTTTATATCCAACCCATCCTGTTGCGTATCAACATCAAAAAATTGGGTACAAGTGTATTCGTCACCATCAACAAAAACTGCGTATGTATTTTTCATGCTTATTTATTTATTTAATGCAAAGATAGTCTTATTTTTCAAACTACCAAATTTATTTTAGCATTTCATCAGGTAGCAAGGCTCTTAACCTTCCGTAACCTATTGGTATCCCCATATTGCCCCATTCAATGTCCAATTCTTCAAAATCCCCTTTTAACAAATCCAAATACCACTTATATGCTTCTTTCATAGCCAAAGGGTCAGGATTGCAGTTTACATAGAACCCAAACAAATTTTCTCTTGGGTGTCCAGCCAATACAATCTTTAATTGATTCTGCCCACCTTTGCCATATTTCCCAACACTTGCACGGTTTCTGAATACACCCAGCTTTACAGGGGTTCCATCTTCATTCAATAACCCTAATTCTTTTAACTTCTCTTTAACAAACTCTATAGGCAATTTTTGAATATCCATAATTAATTTCTTGTTTTGTAAGGTTTCTTTTTTAATTCACCCTTTTTTAAAAAATATTTGACTTTTAACATTTGCTTATCACTGAAAGCCTTTTCAAATAACGTACTCAATGCCCCTTGATACCCCAGCAATTCATGTCTATGTTCCCTGATATAACAGCTCATGTTATACATAGCACGTTTTGGCATTCTATCAAAGTAACAATCAAATGTTACACTACCAATGTAAGGAACAAAAACCTCACCAACTGCCACAGGACTCCAAAACTTCTTAAAATCCTTATAGCTATTTATTTCAGCTTTAGGAAACAAATGTTCACGGAATACCCCTTTGCCCGATATAAATTCATTATAAGCTATCTTTATATCAGCTTCTGAATAGAACCTATAACATTTAGCTACCCCAAATTCTTTTAACTTTTGGTTATGATATGCAATGTTCTTCGCACTTCTGTCTGCCAAATATAACGTTGTCATCCCACCCATAATATTTATTATTTATTTTATGCAAATATAAGAGTATTTTTAATACAACCCAAATTTATTTTACACCCTTTGATTTCCTTAATTCTGCTAACTTTTCTTTGTCAGTTTCCAGAAATGTTACTTCATCTTTTTTATTATAAAACCCTACACCATGTCCAGCACCTAACATATTCGGACCACTGAAACAGATATGAGGACTTGTTTTAAACTGTTTTTTAATGCTACTTAAATCAATTCTAAAACCCATTAACGCTATACCAGCATCTTGAAAGGCATGGACTCTAAGTTTTCTACCCTCTTTGACTGTTGATAACACAGATAAAGCTTCCTCAATCGTTAACTTATATATGTCAACTTTTTTCTTTGCCATGATTATTTATTTTATGCAAATATAAGAGTATTTTTGATACGAACCAAATTAATCTTCAAAATAACAAGCCTCATTCCTTTCAAGGAAGTCAGTTACCCTTTGAATAACTGGCTTATTGCTCCATTCACCAATTATGGTAAACATTTCCTCAAAATCGTCACATTCAGCTATTAACTGCTTTAAGAACTCACTATCTTCGGTACATTCACACTCTTGGTCAATCCATAAGTTTTGAAAATCATCAAAGTTTAAAGCCTTTAACTTTAAGTCCCCAACGGTAACATATTGTTCATCTAAAAATTCCAATTCGTCCCCATCATCATCTGAATTTTCATCAGAACTTTCTATATATAAAATCTTTCTTGTGGTTACATCAATATCACAATCTGTTGCTACTTCAAAACCACCGTTCCAAATACTCGAAAATGTCGCATTCATATTAGTTTGTTTAATCAATTGATTCAGATAATTCAGCCAATAATGTACCATCTTCAATGGTGCATTCACCTTTGGTTTCTAAGGTATCGTTATGCTCCCCACTCTCAATTTCAGAAGCAATTTGTCTTAAAGCAGCGGCAACCTCTTTGGTATCGCCACTGCCTGTAATTTTTAATTCAATGTTCATAACTGTAATTTATTTATGCAAAGATAAGACTATTTTATATACCAACCAAATTTATAGTTGAATAAATTTAAAATCTTTATCACCATAACCATTGTCATCCAAATACTCTTGAATTTCATCTTGTGTATTATCACTTAATTCCAAATCCAACATAAAGAATAATTTAGGTGAATTTTCAACAATGTCATAAACCGTTACATTCTTATTGCCATCAAGAGTTTCACCATCACTTGATACTACCTTTTCAACTGTGTAATATAATTTCTTTTTCATAACTGTAATTATTTATGCAAATATAAGACTATTTTATATGCCAGCCAAATTTATTTATCCAACTGGAACTATTTCGCAATAGCTTTCAATTTCATCATAAGGGATACGACCATTTCTACCCGAACTATAATAGCCTTGCGCCTCATAACGCTTTACCCATTCAGTTAAAGCAGCCTTAGCAGCCTCAGGACTATCATAAACATCTTCATGATGTATTGAAATGCCATCAGGTGAAAGGACATCAAATTTGCCATCATGCGAATCCTCAATGGTTTCAATGTCATCCTTAACCATCTTTATCATATCCGTTCTTGTGCTATCATCCATCCAATTCTTTAATTGAGCATCAGAACTTATTAACCCACGCTCTTGAAGATAGGTAAATAATTCTGTAGTTGTCCAATCCTCAGGCTCTGGCTCTGAGTCGTCCTCGTCAATATCATAGGCAGCAACATCACTCTTGAAGGTTTCCAACTCATAAGCACCTGTTAATAACTCATGTAATGTACTTATTAATGCTTCGCTATTGGTAGCATCATCACCTAACCATTCTGTTAATCGTCTTCTACTTGTCATATAATTTTTTATTTAGAATGCAAATATAGTCTTATTTTTAATACCAACCAAATTTATTTATAACCAACAACTTTTTTCCAGTTATCAAAATCATTCCACGGTTGAACATTGGTGGCTAAAAGAGTTTCACCATAATTAACATTCTTACGTTTAATACACACTATCACATCACCATTGGTATATCTATCATTGGTAATACTTACTGATTTACCAATAAGTGATTCAATACCTTTTCTTACTATTATTCTTTTCATAACTGTAATTATTTATACAAAGATAGTCTTATTTAACTTAACAACCAAATTTATTTAATATTTGATATTCATTTTCAGTAATTTCCTGTACTGTCTTAACTCTAACAGCTACCTCACCACCATTAAAAAAATAATAATCACCATCTGAATATGCCTTTTTAGTGTAAAAATCTTTAGCATATTTATTAGCAAAAACATCAATATTACGTCTTTTACTTATAGCGTGAACACTCTTAGAACTATATTCATACTCACCGTTGATAATCTTCAAATTTAAAAAAATGTATTTCATATAACTGTTTGTTTTATTTAGAATGCAAATATAGTCTTATTTTATATACCAACCAAATTTATTTATAAATTGGTTTAACCAATATCTTATCTTCTGTAGCCTTAACCATCATTGTAACAACATACTTGCTTGCTTTTTGGTTATGTGGTATCTCACCATCTTCAATGGTTTCATCAATCACAATAGGCTTGCCAATATGGTCTTTGTTATTCTTATACCAATAATATAACGAATCGTTTAAATCCAATTCATCAAAG
>Ga0214246_1000135_pt1 | contig 20925 bp, 25 predicted proteins | sample TroBogypolimnion_41_FD_153084 | JGI IMG/M metagenome (GOLD analysis project Ga0214246, IMG submission 153084) | Freshwater microbial communities from Trout Bog Lake, WI - 29MAY2009 hypolimnion | ecosystem: Environmental > Aquatic > Freshwater > Lake > Hypolimnion/Profundal zone | place: Trout...
CTTGACGCGTGGAGAAATATCGAAAGCCGCTAGACGGGCTACGTGGTAATAGTTCGGATTGCATAAAGCCTCACATTAGGTAAAAAAGTGCCGGTGTTAGTCCCGGCACAGGTTGGTGGAGTCAGTTAACGCGCGTCCCTACGCATTGCATCAGCGGTTGCCTGAGCCTGTGCAAGTGTCAGATTGCAGGCTGTCAGCGGTTGTGATTCGGTTGCTGTGCAGGCTCTGCGAGCTGCACGGTTGCCGGTTGTCTGGATCACCGTCCATCCGGCACCTTGAATCAGTTTAGGCATGAATTGAGCTTTCACGGTTGCACCTCAGTAGTACGAGAAACAGAAAACAAGAAGGAAATACACAGACAGAATGAATAAAACGACGGTAGCGCCCTTCCACATACCGACGGCGAACCCGACTAGCGGGCTCTGTCTTGCGTCGATTGTGCGCGGTTTAAAGTCGTGCGGAATCATGACTGCCTCAGTATGCGGCTGAATTGTTGAACACGAACACATAGCCGGAGTTATTCGGCAGGCCGCCGCCGATCAGTGCGCCATAGCTGTCAGTCGTCCAGCCTAGCTTGTCGGCCAATGCTTCCGCTGCTAGACGGTGTGCGCCAGCCTCGTTTATTTCGTATGAGTACGGGATTGTGACTGAGCCAGCATCCGCAGTAGCTTTGATTCGTGAGCCTTTGGTGTTGGTAGCTGGAATGTATTTGGTAATAATGGCTTGCATGGCGTAGACCTCAGTAGTTAGGTGCCACTAACTATCGGCCAACAATCGCAACTACTCAAGCACTCTTTCGTAAAGAATTGTTAAGACGCTACAACAATACTTACACACAAGTTATCCACAGGTTATCCACAAGCAAGAAAAAAAGCTCTCCTTATATATATACGTACATACGATATATTCAGACTTATAACTTACGTAAGTAATCCGTCTTTAATACATTTAAGAACGTGAAACATTTAGATAGATATTATTTAAGAGTTAGTCTTAATTCATTTGAGTCTTACGACGTATTAAATATCATGATCTATTCAGATCACGATATTTTGAAAGATAGTTACTCACGGAAGATTCTTAACACGTAAGACCTATTGATGCTGGAATGAGAATGATTCTTATTTGCATCTATTCTCTCCCCCGTGATTAGTAATATTTAATACCCGTGATTAGTTAGTGATTAGTAACGTATTAGTTACAAAGCATTAACGTGAGAGTTATTAATTAATATATTACTCACGGGATTGTTAACGTATTAACGTGAATACGATATGGGACAGGTGCCAGTTCGATACACGGATGCACGCTAGACGCAGCAGGATGCGCTAGGATCGACGATACATGCCCGACCCTTGCCATGGTAGCCATGCACGCACCAAGAGCGATTATGACCGATTGGATGGGGTTCGTACTCGGATGGAGCGTGACCCCCAACAGCAACCTTCCCCAGAAAAATTCAGAAAGTACGCTTGCAATATTCTGTGAGTAGTGAGAGTATGTGTATTAGTTCCACGGGAGTTGCCATGAATATCACGATTGACAAAGATGTACCGATGCCAAGTAAGTCAAATAGTGTGAGTGTGTACCCGTATGACGTGATGGAGATTGGTGATAGTTTCGCAGTAGGCGGGGGAGTTAAGAGACAGGCGGTATATAACGCTTGTTGGCGGCATGGTCGCAAGTTAGGGCGTAAATTTATTTGTAAAGACGTTGGTAATTCGATACGAGTATGGAGAGAGGCTTAATAACCGAGTGTGTAGACGAGAGAGCAAGAGAGTTGCTCAGGGGTCGGTTATTGCCATTAACATTAGATCAAATAGTTGATGTAATGGCTCGAGTGATGCGCAGGGAGATGGTCTTAGACAATGAGGTCAAAGAGTTGAGAGCGAAGTTAACTAACAAGCGGGGTTGATATGAATTTCACACAGGACTGGTTCAGTCACAACATTCCTGGCCTGCAAGCCTATCTGAAGGATGTTGAGGTTAATTCGATTCTTGAGATCGGGTGTTTCGAGGGTCGTTCGTCGTGCTGGTTTCTCCAGAACGTGTTAGCGGATGATGGTGTGCTGGTTAGCGTGGATACCTTTGCTGGCAGCATGGAGCATGACGGAATGGATTTCAGTGAGGTTAGAAACCGATGGTCAAACAACACTGACAAGGCCAAGAAGCCAAGCCAGATAGTTAATTTGTGGGATGACCCATCCCTGTTAGCCATGTCTGACCTTTTGTTTACGAAGAATGAATTTGACCTGATTTACATTGACGGCAGTCATGAAGCGGCTGATGTGATGACAGATGCCTGTATGGGCTATCATTTGCTCAAGGTCGGGGGTTCGATGATATTCGATGACTACCTGTGGAACATGAACTGGGCTTATTACCAGAGACCTAAGCCTGCCATTGATGCGTTTGTAGAACTGTTCTATGGCCGTGTAGCGGTGACTTCCTGTGGCTATCAGTTGATCGTCAAACGCTTGAAGTAGCGCCATGCAGGACGTAACCGTAGATACGAAGAAGATGATTGAATCACGTATCAAATGGTTATCGGTTGAAGAATGGGAGCATGAGATGGCCTTCGCTATTGCTCTCTATGAATCACGACAGAGGCTTCAGGGATACTTGAGAGAAGCTCTGTCCTGCGGCAAGTCCAGAGCTAAGAAGGTCAAGCTCTATGCTCGTTGGAAGCAGGAACTTGAACCTGAACTGGTGACTGAGCTTGTCGGTGTACTTCGTAACAAACAGGCACTTGAGATTATCATGGGCTGGAAGCTGGTCGATCCGAGACATTGAATGAAATTCAACCTGCAACAGTTCTATAAGTTTTGCGCACAGCTCAAGGTTGAGACTAAAGAACACGGCCTGAAGAAGATGGATACGCTCCTCGGCACTCAGACCTACGTGATGGACGAAATCACGAAAGGTCTGGACGAGGATATTCATTTCTTCGTTATCCTCAAGGGCAGACAGTTAGGGATTACCACTATCAGCCTCGCGCTGGATCTGTACTGGCAATTCGTTAACCCCGGCTGGCAAGGTACGCTTGTCTCCGACACGGAAGAAAACCGTGATATGTTTCGCTCGACCCTTGCGATGTACATGGACGGGCTACCGAAGGAATACAAGATTCCACTGATGGCCCATAACCGCAATCAGCTCGTACTCAAGAACCGTAGCCGCATCTTCTACCAGATTGCAGGTAACAAGAGCCGTCTCGGTCAGGGCAAAGCTATTACATACCTGCATGGCACCGAGACCGCCTCATGGGGCAACGAGGAGGGACTGGCATCCCTGATTGCTTCCCTTGCGGAGACCAACCCGAACAGACTCTATATGTTCGAGAGTACGGCTCAGGGTTTCAATATGTTTCACGATATGTACATGACCGCTAAGAAAGCTCGTACACAGCGGGCTATCTTCTGCGGCTGGTGGCGCAATCAGTTCTATTCAGCAGACCCTGAGAGCAGCGTTTACAAGACCTATTGGGACGGCAAACTGACTCCAGAGGAAAAGGAATGGACTAAGGATATTCGCAAGCTCTACAACATCGAAATCAATTCCCGTCAGATGGCGTGGTGGCGATGGAAAATGTACGAAGGAATCAAAGACGAAGCACTGATGATGCAGGAGTTCCCGCCCACTGAGGACTATGCCTTTGTGATGACCGGCACCAGCTTCTTCAGCATGTCGCGCTGTACGGATGCCGTAAAGGATGCCAAGAAGCTCGATTACGATAGCTACCGCTATGTCATGGGAGCCAACTTTCAGGACATGAACGTAGTCAGATCTACGGAGCGTCTTGCCACACTCAGCATCTGGGAAGAACCCATTGACACGGCCTACTACGTCATCGGGGCCGATCCAGCCTACGGTTCATCGGACTGGGCTGACCGCTTCTGTATCCAAGTATTCCGCTGCTATGCAGACGGGCTTGAACAAGTCGCAGAGTTTGCTACCAGTGAACTGAATACTTACCAGTTTGCATGGGTGATTGCTCACCTCGCCGGCGCATACAAAAACTCTACGCTCAACCTTGAAGTCAACGGGCCGGGGCAGGCCGTCATCAACGAACTGAAGAATCTCAAGCGGCTCGCAGCCTCTTATGGCGGCGCAATGGGCAAAAGCCTGATGGATGTGTTCGGCTCCATGAGCAACTACATCTGGCGACGTAATGACTCCATGTCCGGCATCAGTAACAGCATTGGTTGGCTCACCACCTCGTCCAGCAAGGAACGTATGCTGAACTACATGAAGGACTACTTTGAGCGCGGGATGATGGTTATACGCAGCCTTGAGACGATTGACGAGATGAAGACCGTAGTGCGCAATGACGGCAGCATCGAAGCCTCTGGACGCAACAAGGATGACCGCGTGATTGCCTCTGCGCTGGCGGCGGCTGCCTATGCAGAACAGTTGCAGCCACGCCTGATCCAGATGCGCCTGACCCGCGATGTAAATAAGGCTCAGGAAAAGCAAACGCCAGAGGAAGTCTCAATGAACAAAACAGTGAGTACCTACCTCAAACAGATCGGAATCCACCCCGATGCCTCTGCCAGATAAAGTCATCCCGATGAATGAGCTGAAAACGCTCATGACGCGCTTTCTGAATGACGAAAAGCGTGGCATCAGCGTCAAGCTGTTCGCCGAAGTCGCTGGCCTAGACTTGACCACCATCACCAAAGTATTCAAAACCGGCGAGATGCCGCTTACCGAGTTCGTGCAGCGTCGTGTCAGCAAGGCTTTGCTCGCGTGGCAACAGGGCGAGATAGCCGTGATGCGTAACGTCGACGGAAGTAAGTTTGTCGAGTACCGCAAGCAACCGCGAATGAGAATGGCTCGCACCCAAAAACTTGAGTTTGTGAACGGTGTCCCGAAAATCAGTGTCGGAATCCGTAACAAAGCCGATTATTCAACCCCAGACCTAGATGAACAACTGAGGAGTCAACATGGCCGTCGTTCATGATTACAAATGCCCAAAACACGGGTTCTTTGAAGCTAGAGAAGCCGTTTGTCCACAAGGCTGCAAGGAAGGCGTGAAAATCGTCTACCTGAAAGCACCATCGCTTATGTCGCCCAAGACACGCCGGACAGACAAGACCGTCAAGAATCTTGCCAAAGACTTTGACATGACCAACATCAAGTCAACCAAAGAAGGCGAGTCACAGACCGGCTACTACACCCGCAAGAACAAAACTAAGGCTGAACCTGCTGCCGCTCCGCGTGAGCCTCGGCCAGGTGACGCTGCCATCTGGGGCGGTGGCCCAAGAGGGCTGGACATGGCCTCCATCCTGTCAGGCCGCGCCATCCGTAGCGTTGCAGGCGAGTCCGTGGGAGTCAACCCGAAGGATGTGGGTAACTTGACCGGCCCCAAGGCCGCGTCGTACATTGCTGACCACGAAAACTTGACGTTGAAGAAATGAGAATACCGACAGACAATACAGAACGGGAGATTTTCTATCGTCAACTGATAGAGAAATGCCTCGTTTCAGTGGAGGAACGCAAGGCTGATTACGCCTCTCTGCGTTCCCTGTTCCTGTTCGGTGCAGGGCCGGATGAACCTCCGGCTCTGTTCAACAAGATTTTTCCCCATATCGACACCCTGACCAGTTTCCTGTACTCAGCGGAAACCACTAGGTTCAGCATAAATCTAGGTGCCTCTGTTCATGAATCTGAGCAAATCAAAGGCCCGGTACTGACTTCGGCACTTAATGACGAGTGGCTTAACTCAAACGCCGATCAGGTTTTCAGTTCCGCGCTGAATTGGGCGCTTGTTTACAACACGACATACATTAAGCTCGTGGTAAACAACGGTATCCACCCGTACATGGTTGAGCCGGGCTGCGTCGGGGTGCTTCGAGAGGATATTCCCTACACCGACCGGCAGGAAGCCATCGTCCAGACCTACTACATCACGAAATCCGAGCTGTATTCGCGTCTGTACGCCCATCCTAAGCGGGAAAGCATTGTCAGCAAGCTCTCAGCAGCCGTCCATGTCCGCACTGAAGATGTGCCAAATGGGTTAGATCGCATCATCATGTCCTCGTCATCGCCTGAAATGACCGGCAATGTGAACATGGATCTGTACGGTTACAACCGATACAAGGCAACGGTAGTCGAAGATACGGTCAAAATGTACGAATTGTGGGTCTGGAACGACGAAATCAACGATTATCAGTGCGTCACAATGGCTGACCCTGATGTTTTCATCTATGACAGACCCGGCGGCACCCTGTTCCTGAAAGGCGAGCTGCCTTTTGTGCAGATTTGCCCGAATCCGCAGTACGATTACTACTGGGGACTGTCCGAAGTGCAGCGTTTGATGTATTTGCAGAAACTGCGCAACAATCGCATGTCTGAAATACTCGATTTGCTGGCAAAACAGGTCAATCCACCCACTGCGTTGGCTGGATACATGGGTATTCTGGACGAAAAGAACTTTGCCCTGAATCGTGCAGGCGGTTTGCTGTCCTCAGACATGCCCAATGCGAAGGCTGACCGGCTTGCACCAGAGATGCCGCAGTCGTTATTCGAGGTAATCCACGAAATCGACGCGATGTTTGAAGAAGCATCGGGTATTTCAGCTATTTTGTCTGGTCGTGGTGAACAAGGCGTGCGTTCGGCAGGCCATGCAAGCCAGTTGGCTCGTTTAGGTTCCTCCCGCGCCAAGAAACGTGCGCTGGTGGTCGAAGATGCGTTGGAAAAGGTCGCTACGCTGTATCTGAAGCTGATGCAGGTGTATGACCCGACGCATTTCACAGATGAAGCCGGAAATCGGTTCATTGCAGAACAATTCACACGCGATTACGTGGTAAAGGTGGATGCGCACAGCAATAGCCCGATCTTTACAGAGGATTTGAAGTCGCTGGCGTTCAACCTGTTCAAGACTCAGGCTATCGACAAGGAAAGCCTGATTGATCTGCTTGAGCCGCCGATGAAACAGTTGCTGATTCAGAAGCTGAAGAAGCGCGAAAAGCAGCAGGCGCAGCAGCCTCAACCACAGGAAAAGCCAAAGGGCGAAGGTAAGAAGCCAGACATTAAGGCGGTGCAATAATGGCGGCTTCACCGAAAAACATTCAGCCCAAAGCAGACCAGCCTAGAGTGACTACAGAGTCGCTCAATCGGGCTGATAAGTCGCCTGCCTTGCAATATAAAATTAGCAGTGGTAGAAATTCAATCAGAGTACCGAGGAAGGGTTCACGAACTCTTGATCGGCGCTAAAGCTAATCCCGCTTGGGATTGAGGGTCTGGCTGACTTCCCATCTAAGTTGGCCCTGCATGTGGAGATAATCAACATGGCACGCAAAGCACGAAAGGGCCGCAAGTCCCGCAAGTAATAGTTGCTCGTAAGAGCTTCTAGTTTGCCTGCGGGGGCGGGCAATAAAATATAAAAGCCCCCTTTAGTTTTACGAGTTTTGTTTGAGAGAAGTTATGGCAATGCCGAATGACAAAATGATGGAAATGCTTGCGCAGCAGCAGGGCGGTAAGACCGCACCTCCGATGCAGGCTCCCGCGTCTCCGTCTATGTCAGATGCCTCAACTGGCCCCATGTCAGCCCCCATGTCGACACCTGAACCCAAGATGGGCAATCGTGAAGGCGCAATGGTCAGTCTGTCTACCGCGATGGACTTAATTGAGCAGGCATTGCCTGCTCTTGGCAGCGAATCACCTGAAGGTCAAAAGGTTGTGTCGGCATTGCGTTCGTTAGCCGGTGTGATTGGCCCTAAGAAGGGCAAGACCAACGAACTTCAGACAAACGAGATTCTTCAGATGCTTCAATCGCTCCCTCAAGCCGGTGGAGCGACACCCGAAGGAATGGCGATGGCTCAAGGCCCTGCGCCCGGAACTCCTCCGATGGGTGCTGGAGCTGGCGGTATGCCACCTCAGCCCGGAATGCCTTCATGAAAAAGTCTATTGCTGAACGGTTTTGGCTCAAAGTAGCAAGCGCAAGCACTGGTTGCCACCAGTGGACAGCGTGCAAAAACCGTTTTGGCTATGGAAAAATTAGCGATGGTAAAAATAAGTGGATGCTTGCTCACCGCTGGGCGTGGGAAAGCAAAAACGGCCCTATTCCAGAAGGAAAGCTGTTGCTACATACTTGCGACAATCCTTCATGTGTAAATGTTGAACATTTATACTTGGGTTCATATAAAGATAATGCTCAAGATAGAGAAACCAGAGGCCGAAGCAATCATGCTTTTGGTCATCGGCATGGGAAGGCAAAGTTAATTGCTTCTTATGTGCTTGAGATACGCGATTTATTTGACACTGGTAGATATTCCTTCCGTCAACTTGGAAAAATCTACGGCGTTGATGGAAAATGTGTAGCAGACATAGTTGACAGAAAAATTTGGGCACATGTTGCCTAAAGGAGAATCCTTTGGAACTTTTTAAACCTCGTGGCGCTTCCAAGATCAGAAACGCAACCACTGACCAGCAGCAGAATGGTCAGATTTACAATCCTCCTCGTTTTGCTCACCTCGGTGGGTTTTCCGGCGCTTCAAAGGCTGGCACCAAGAGCAAGATGGGCGTAGAGAAGCCGGGTGACGGCAAAAAGGTCATCTAAAATGGCGACCAAGCACGCAAAAGTTGCTGCTAAAAAAGCAGCAATGAAGAAAGCAGTTAAGAAAACACTTAAACCCAAAGTAAGGTAATTCCTATGAGCCTTGAGAATCTTGACGACAGCGCCCGCGACGAACTGGCAGCACTTGCTAAAGTACTTGCGGAAAATCCAGCAACCAGAAAAGACTTTCTGCGCATGACCAAGAAGGTCAAGCCGGATATGCCGATTCCTGAGCTTGAGATTGAAGAAGCCACGACCAATGCGGTCAGTGCTGCTTATAAGCGCGTCGACGAGCTTGAGGCTCGGCTTCGGGATAAGGAAGCGATTGAGGATTTGCAGTCTCGCCGCCAGAAGCTGATGAAGAAGGGCGTTCGAGAGGAAGAAATCGAAGAAATTGAGAAGGTAATGCTCGACAAGGGCATTACTAATCATGAGGCCGCAGCAGAGTATTGGTCGTGGATGAAACAAGCCGCTGCCCCAACTCCGACGGGCTACAACCCAAGCGCAATCAAGAAATTTGATTTGGGTAAGTACTGGAAGAATCCAGTTGCTGGTGCGCGTGAAGAAGCATCGCAGGCTTTGGCGGATTTGCGTAGACAGTCATCTGCGCGTCCTATTGGTATTTAACTTTTTCGGAGATAACAAATGGCAATTGGTGGTGGCATAGTTCCGGCAAGCGGCAGTTCGCAATATTACGAACTGACATACGTTACGCGTCGTGCGTTTATTCCAAAGATGGTGGTGCAGATTTACAACAGCACCCCGTTGATGGCTGCGCTGATTGCTAACTCACAACAGGCTTCAGGCGGTGTATCGTCTGTAACCGTTCCTGTTCAGGGTTCACAGTTTGTAAATGCTCAGTGGTCTGACTACTCTGGTTCATTCAACCAGCCTTCAGTCCAGCAGGGTGCTTACAACGCTGAGTTCAACCTGAAGCTGATGATTGCTCCTGTTCCCTTCCTCGGAATGGAAGGCGCAGTTCAGAACGATGCCGCCATTATCCCTCTGATCGAAGCTCGCATGAACGATGCGACAAACGTGATGATGGATGGCATGACCAGTGCGCTGTATGCCACTAGTCAGGCTTCAAATCAGCAGTTCACCCCGCTTTCAAGTGCGGTTTCTGCTACCAACCCTTCGTTGGGTAACTATGGTGGTATTGATAGAACTGCCAATGCTTGGTGGAAAGGCGGTGCCTATGCCGCTGGTAACGTCAATCCAACCCGTCAGAACATGCTTCAGTACATCTCTGGTACTGTTAAGAAGTCTGCTGAAGTGCCGACTTTCGGCGTGTGCGGCTTCGGTACTTGGACGCTGCTGGCTCAGGATTACGTGGGTCAGGAACAGTATGTCATCACTCCGGGTCACGGCTTTGATGGCGATGCTAACGGCCCACAAAGCGGCTTCCGCGCTCTGATGGTTGCCGGTGTGCCAATTTATCCAGACCCGTACTGTCCAGAAGGCACTGTGTACTTCTTGAACACTAACTACCTGTCTCTGTACATCCATGAGCAGGGTTCGTTTGCGTTTACAGGCTTTGAGTCCACTCTACCGAACTGGCAGATTGGTTATGTAGGTGCCGTCCTGATGATTGCAGAAATGGTTTGCACAAAGCCAAAATCATGCACAGCAGTCACCGGCTTTAACAGTATTTCGCTCTAAGGAGAAACCAGAATGTCACTCTCTGCTAATAAAATTTTAATAAGCGGCGTGCCGTCTAATGCGGCTGGTGCTTATTTTCAGCAAACAACTCTTGCTGTTACCACAGCAGGAACTGCCGTCCCTGCCGGTATTTGGACGCTGTACGGTCAGGCTAACATTTCAACTGCCAACGTAACCATTCAGATCAATACCGATGGAGATGGAAACATTTCCAATGCCACATGGATAAATCTGGCTTCAGTTAACACTGCTATTCCAGTTTTTATTTCTGATGGTGTAAACGTACAGGCTAAATGCGCTACATCAAATACAACCATTACGCTGATTGGCAGTAATGGTGGTCAGTCTGTAACCCAGTCTGCCTTTGCTACTAGCTAAGGAGTAGGCCATGTCTAGTGTTGACTCGGTAAGTCAATTTACAGCCGATTCGTTTAGCAATATCCGAATCGGTGTGGTTCGCGGCGTTACTCTGAATACGTCAGGAAATGGCGCAACGACTAACATTACTGTGCCAATTCTGTCCGGCGGCCTGACCAATGGCGGCGGCGTATCAAACAGTGGTGGCATTATTGTTCGGCGTGTGACCGTTCAGAATCCAAGTGGTAGCATTGCTTCTGCAAATATCACAGTATGTCAGTACAACAATTCCACAGGGAATGTTATTACTGCTGCTCAGGCAAGCAGCGTGACTGCTGCTGGCACGTTTCAGGACTTCACAACGGGTGCTAACGTATTTGTGTCAGGTGCCAACACCTCATGCTTGTACGTGACGGTTAACAATGTTTCCGGTAACACCAACACTTGCGACATTACCGTTTGGGGCGATGTAGTTAGTTTCTAAGTCTATGGGTTTTCGATGTCACAAACTTTACAAGGCTACATTACAGAAGTCAGAAGGCTCCTGCATGATGCCAATGCTAATTTCTACAGTGACAGCCAGTTAACCGACTACATCAACTCCGCAAGGCAACGAGTAGTCCGTGATACTGGTTGCCTTAGAACCCTACAAGTAACGCAAGTGCCATGTACCCCCGTCTCAGGGGGTACAAATCCATATTTCTGGACTTCAAACACGACTGTTGCTGCTGGCGACTACCTTGTCAGCAACATCTTTATCTACAAAGTCATTACCGGCGGTGTGACGGGTTCAACCTCACCCCCGTATCCAGCATCATCGGGTGCATACCCGCCGTCTGGATCGTTTACTAACGGCACAGCCACGCTGCAATACGCTGGCCCGTCTGAAATTATCAATTTTGCTGCCCTGCCACAGGGGTCTAACACCCTCGATGTGCTGAACATCAACCTGTACTGGGGCAACACCCGTATTCCTATGCGATATATGGCATGGACTGACTTTAACGCCAGTCTGCGGTACTGGCAGAACTATATTGGCCGTCCCGTTGCGTTTAGCGTGTTTGGTCAGAGCCAGATTTACATTGCGCCGGTGCCGGATCAGGTGTACGCCATTGAGCTTGATACCATCATCATGCCGACCCCGCTGGTATCGACGGAAACCGACCAGATTCAAGAACCATACACCAATCCAGTGAAGTTCTATGCGGCTTACCTTGCCAAGTACTACGAGCAGAGCTTTGGTGAGGCTGAAATCTACAAGCAGGAATACATCAAGCAGGCTCAGTCTGTCTTGGCGACCTCGTTTACCCGCCGTATCCCTAATCCGTATACCTTAGCGTTCTGATTATGGCATCAGCAGAGCAAAAGAAAGCGTATCAAGTCATCAAGCAGTTCAAGGGGCTGAATACTAAGGCCAACCGAACTGCGATTGATGAAGATGAGTTTTCTTGGCTCGAAAATGCCATGCCAATTGGGGCTTCTAACCTCAAAGTTACCCCGACTTACTCGCAAATCGGCTCGTTTACGTTCACTAGCACGGTTGTGGGGCTGTTTGGCTCTAGCATCAACCAGAAAGACTACCTGATCGCCTTTGAGTCTGACGGATCGGCTGAATACGTTGACCTTGGCAGTAATACCAAAGGTACGCTTGCCGCTGCTGGCACCTTTTCAACCGGCACCACGACTCAGTTTCAGGTCTGCGACTGGAAAAACAAATACCTGTGTATTGTTGACCCCGTGAAGGGCTATTTCACATGGGACGGTACCAATCTCGTATTCGTAGGCTCAATAGGACGCATTGGCATCACGAATCCGGGGTCAGGCTATACGGTGGCACCAATCATTACGATTGGCGCTCCTAGCCAAACTGGGGGCGTTCAGGCGACGGCTATCTGTTCAATCACCCAAACGGCAGGGCAGGTCACGGGCTTTACGATCAGTTCAGGCGGTTCTGGATATACAGGCGTTCCTGTAGTGCAAATAGGTGCGGCACCTTATCCCGGAACACAAGCCACGGCTGTTGCGACCATTTCAAGCGGTGCCATTGTTGCTGTTAGCATTGTCAACCCCGGATCTGGTTATACATCAGTTCCAAGCGTGTCATTTACTGGTGGTGGCGGGTCTGGCGCAAACATTGCCGCCATCATTGATACCGGCTCTGTGACTGCGATTGCGGTGACTAATGCGGGGTCTGGCTATACCAGCCCGCCGTCAGTGACGTTCTCCGGCGGTGGTGGCGGGGTCAATGCAGCGGCTACGGCTGAATTACTCACGTTTGCAACCGGCACCCTGACGGTTACGGTTACTTCTGGTGGGTCTGGATATACCAATGCAGCTAACACCGTTGTTAGCATTAGCGGTGACAGCCCGACGACTCCTGCTACCGGCACGGCTATTATTTCCGGCGGTCAGGTGACGCAGGTCATTATGACCAATCACGGGGCTGGCTATACCAATGCGTCTAACGTCACGGTCGGCATTTCGGGTGGTGGTGCCAACGTAAACGCAACTGCAACAGCGGTAGTGTCAACCGACCAAAATACGGGCGTTGCGAGCTTCTCAGGTCGCGTCTGGATTGCGGCAGGCCGGAATGTGTACTACACGGCTCCCTCGTCTGTGAGCGATTTTACGAGCCTTTCAGCCGGTGGCGTGTCACTTTCAGACTCGACCCTGCACGGCAACATTACGCAGATCATTTCTGCTAACAATTTCCTGTATCTGTTCGGGGACGACAGCATCAACGTGATTTCGGATGTGCGCGTCACCACGGCAGGCACGACCATATTCACGAATACCAATATCAGCGCATCGGTGGGGTCAAAGCGACCCTATTCGATATTTCCGTACTTCAGGTCGCTGCTGTTCATGAACGACTACGGCGTGTATGCGTTGGTCGGCTCGACAACGACCAAAGTGAGCGATTCCCTAGACGGGATTTTCCCGTTTATTGACTTTACTGCCCCGATTACGGGCGGTCAGGTGCTGATAAACAACATTTTATGTGCGGCCTTCAACTTCAAATATACCGGCACAGGTGGCGGTGGAGCGTCCAGTAGATACTTGCAGGCCGTCTTTTTTGACAAAAAATGGTTCCTAGCCAGCCAGAAATTCACCTCCGCGGACATGACGTTGATTACGTCATCGCCGGTAGGCGGCAAATCGAATCTTTACGGCTACGAAAGTGGCAAAAAGCTGTACAAACTGTTTTCGGATACTACGTCCAATGTCGCCAGCTACGTCCAGACTGCGCTGCTGCCGATGGGCGACCCGATTCGCACCAAGCAAGCACTGAAATTCGGCATTGAAGCGTCCGAAAATGCCGGATTTCCGCTATACGTCACTGTAGATTCCGAAAGTACGTCCAGCAACACGGTTACGCTTCAGGCTGAAACGCCGGTAGCGTGGTATGCTGATTTTGCTGCAAAATCATGGCAAAACAGCTCTGCGCAGACCGCTGTCTGGGAAACTTCGCCGGGATTGGTGGCTACGCTTGTTGCAAAAGCGACGGCTTATACCGATCCGTATATAGCGGTAGTTGGGTTTGGTACTGACGATTTTTATTATGGAACATTTGGCTCTTTATCTTCAGTTGGGCTAAAAAATTGCACAGTTGTGGGATTTTATGAGCAAATAAGCGGAGCTGCGTCTGTTTGGCTAAATGTTTATTGCCCTGACGGAATAGACCCCACAAGCACTTTTATTGATTCGGTAACATCAAACAGCGTTACATTAAACGCCGCTGATGCCACTTACTATTGGGCATCAGCGTTTGGCACGAACATAGCGACTTGGAATTGGTCTGGAAATCCATTCGGCTTTGCCGATTCTTCTTCATACGACACAACCATTTCCCTGACGGAATATGCAAATATTCCCGTTCAGGTACTGCCGTGGATTTCGCCAATCCCTCAATCTTCAACGAATACGATTCCGTGGCTGAACAACAGCAATGCCGTGATTAACTGGGATGGAAAATACGGATTGACCTATTTCCTGTACAAGTCCGATGCCCAGATGTGGGGTAAATACATCGGATTGACTGCGCAGGCTAATTCTGCCGCATTGGTTTACAATACATTTGAATTTGAGCATGAGCTGAGAACGAGGTTCTAATGTCGGTTCCATACACATTTGCATCTGCAACACAGGCACTTCCGTTATCAGAACTGGATGCGAACTTTACATACGTGACAAATTTGATTGCTACCGATAGCGTCAATTACGTTTATGTTTCGGCTTTTGCAACAGGCGGTAGCGGCACCACAGCAGACCCGTGGACTGGCTGGGATACGGCTATCACTTGGGCATCTGCAAGTCATAATCAATACAATTTTTGCGATGGATATTTTGCATATTCAACTACCATCACTATTCCGCAAGGTGTAAATTGGTTTGGATTTGTTACCTCCGCTGGTACGGTTATTCAATATAACGGCACTGGGCTGGCGATGGATATAGGGGGGACGGGTAATTCTGTAGGGAATCAAGGATTCAACATCAACATTGCCACGTTTAGCGGAAACGCATCTGCTACTGGCGGCGTACGTTGCAGGCAGCTAACTCGATCTGAAGTTACAATTAACTTTCTCAATTTCCCAAGCACTGCGGTTTGCATGTATGAAGGATCATCCGTCCTCGTTACATACAAGCTAAAGGGGTCTGGTGGCGCGTCGTTACTGCAAACAGTTGGTATTCAAGTTCCGACGCTGTGGCAAAACTCGTCTGGAAACATCTACTTTTTGCAGGCCGAAAGTACTTCAGATTGGGGGGTTGTTGTAAATGGGTCGCAAAACAGCATTTTTTATGTGCTGACGGCTGAAAATTGCAAGGGCGGCTTACTTTTGGCTCCATCAAACGACGGTAACCAAGTTGTAAACATGAATGCTTTTTACCTTCAGGACTTTGAATCTAATAACCTGTCCTCTGCCGCCGGGTATTATGATCTATACGTTAAAGATTCAACTCCAAACGCAAGAACTGCTCTTCAAAATAGCTTTTTTGGTGGGTACTTAACCAGCGCGGTTGGCAGCAAAATACAAGGTAATTACAACACTTTTTACGGCACCGCTTTCGGTACAGTGTACGAAAACGGGCAGCAAAACAGCTACATAAACGGGTACGCATCTGCTGCTTTTAATGATTCTGGAATAGGCACCACTCAATTCCAGTTTTTAAATTTAGGCGCTGGCGCAATTCAATACAAATTGCCATACATGAACAAGAACGGCGCTGGTGCGCCTACCGCAGTCGTTCCTTCCTATATAGGTCAGGTATATATAAATTATAGTTTAAATGACATTTATATTGCTTGGGGGACAAGCGCCGGAAACTGGACAAAGGTTAACTAAATGACCGTATCACTTTCACTTTTCACTGACTCCGTTTGCGTTGCTTGGAGGCCGTTCTAATGTCACCTACTAATCCCCTCTCAGGTAACTTCTAATGGCCGGTTCACATTACCCAATCGGCGTTATTGATGTCCAGTGAGTATAACCATGTCAATCAACACATTTAACGACAAGACTTCGCCGCTTCAGTTATCGCAACTGGACGAGAACTTTGCTACGCCGATAACGATTGGTACAACGCAGGTTGCGCTTGGCGGGACTGTAGCCGACCTTGCTGGTGTGACGATCAACGGTGTGCCTATGAAGGTATCAAGCACTTCAATGATTGTCGGTGGCTCGACAGTGACGGGTATACAAAATGTGCTGTTTGGTTATGGTGCCGGTGGTAGCCAAACTGGGTCAAGCAATACGATCATCGGATACTTTGCGGGCATTACGGCATCTGGCTCAAACAACATCTACATTGGATCAACAGCCGGATTTTCGATGACTTCTGGATCATCCAATACGCTTATTGGTGGGTTTTTAGGTCAATACGGCTCATTTGACCTGCGCACATTGAGTAATAACATCGTTTTGTCTGACGGCAGCGGCAACCCACGCAGCTACATAGACAATACCGGCAAGCACGGATACTGCGCTACAACCGGCAGCACAGTTACGCAGATAACGGACAGAACGACGGGTGTGACAATCAACACTCCTACCGGCACGATACAGCTTGTCAGCGCAGCCGGTACAACTACGCCATTTACGTTTGTTGTTACAAACTCAAGCATTGGCGCAAACGATTGCGTAATTGTCACGCAGCAGACGGGTTCAAATAGCTACCTCGCTTACACGAAATCATCAGCGGGGTCGTTCAAGGTTACGATTGAATCCAGAGTCGGCACGGCAACAGAAGCGCCGGTATTCAACTTCGTTACATACCGTGGCTCAACGAATTAAGAGATAGATATGTTAAAGACAGCATCGGGATTGGGTTCTGGAACAGTAGTAAGCTCAGTTGGGTTTAATTCCTCGTATGCGCCGCTAACAGTTGCGGCTATCGGTGATTCATTTGTATCAAAAATGACAACCACTGACTTGAACGGTGGATCAACCGTTCCAACCCCAACAACAATACAAAATAGCTATTTGAATGGTACTAATGCTGGAACAATGGGCGCTCACACCATGTTTAGCCCTCTGCTTCATGGCGCATTAAGGTCTGGATATGCTTGGTCGATGTTTGAATATACTGCTGGATGTAGCGGAGCCACGTCAGCAACAATTTGTGATCCAGCTAATTCAGTTAGTTGCTTAAATGCGCTATACGGATTTCAAACGTATTTGAAAAATACTTTTGGTTTGTCAACATCTTACGGCAAGCCAGATATGTGCTTGGTTCTTGCTGGAACCAATGATTTTGGTAGCTTCATTTCTATTTCACAAACTCTTGCAAACATAGAAAAGGCGTATGTTTCGTTGCTTTCCAACAACATTATTCCGATAGCTTGGACGGTTACGCCAAACCAGCTTGCGCCTACGCAAATACAGAGCCTGAATCAAGGCATTATCAGACTTGCTGTTAAATACAACTTGCCGCTTTGTGACGCATATTCAGCAGTAGCAAGCGGTTCTACTGGATTATGGGCATCTACTACATATCAATTTGGCACAAATGATTTACATTTAAGTGCGATTGGCGCGGGTTTGGTTGGGTATGCTCTTAATCAGGGAATCATTGCTTATTTGAGACAAGAAAATCGTCTTGTATCCGTTACGTCTGACATTGGGTCAGTCGCATCCCTTACCAAAACAAACTCAGGAAGCGGATACACAAACGGAAGCTATTACAATGTTTCTTTGACGGGTGGCACGGGGTCTGGCGCAAAAGGAACTATTGATATAATAGGCGGGTCAGTTGCTACTGTTGACATTAACTATGGTGGAACTGGCTATGTCAATGGCGATGTTTTAAGTGTTGCCGCCGGTAGCGTTGGCGGCACTGGATCTGGATTCACTGCAACTGTAACCACAAATATCAATTACAACCTAGACCCAAATTTTACAAATTTTGCTGGAACTATTAACACCGTATCATCTTACTCTAACCAGTGGGATACCCCCGGCACGACAGCCATGTCCACCATTATCAGCCCATCAACTGGAACTGAAAACGGGACAGGCAAAACACCATACGTGCCAACTCCTGCAATTCTTGCGGGCTTAAACGCGCAAAATTATTGCGGCAACGCATGGCAGTTAAAGGGCGACGGAACACATACCTACAATGGTGGTTCGTATAACGTAGTAACAAATACCGGCGATAGGATGCTGTTGAGGTTTCAGGTGAAGTGGCAACCTAATTTGGCAAACGGCACTCTTGCTGATTTCAGGCTTGCCTGCTGGAATGGTAGCGGCTCATACACAGGATTGTCTGGTATTGCGCAATCAAGTTTTGTTTCTAAAAACATGACATGCCCAATCGGAGGGGAAACAAATTACCCAGCAGGGCAGTTTTATCAGATATTTACAATCAGGTCTGGCGGCAACAAGTTTGCTAACTTTTTAAGGTTAGATTTTGGAAACACATCGGGAATTTTTAGCCCGCCGTCAGCCACAGATTATTTAACCATTGCCAACGTGCAGTTAATCAACTTAACGCAGCAAGGCTTGGCATAACAGGAACCAACATGAGTACAAACGCTTTCACGCCACTTGGCAACACATCATCCTTCACGGCAAGCACGACTGCGCCTAATCCCGTTCAGGTTGCGCCGTATTCAACGATTGCGGGTGCAAATCAGTACCGCATCATCAATACGGGTACAGTGGTCGTGTTCCTCGGCATCGGCATCAGCTCTGCTGCTGCAAACACCGCCGCAACTTCGACTATGCCGGGGCCAGCGATTCCGCTGCTGCCCGGCACTGACGAAATCCTGACGTTTGCGCCGAACGCATACTTTACGGGCGTGACCACATCGGGCACTGCTCAGGTGTACATCTCTCCGGGTGACGGGATGTGATCGGTATTCAGCCATGTCACTACGAGGTAATAAAATAATGGAATGGCGTGATTTAGATTCGGTTTTTGGAATCATTTTTACTGCTGGTGCAGCGGCATGGGGATGGGTAATGAGCATGATTGGCGACCTGCGACGTGAACATCGTGAGGATATTGCGGAGCTGCGTGCAAGGAAAGACGATGACCATTCAGCTATTTTTGACGCAATCAGCAAAGACAGAACGGAGATTCTTACCAGAATCAACGAGATTGCTGATAAGTCAGAGCATCGTCATTCAGAAATACTGAAGCTGATAATGGATAAGGTTAAGTAATGGATATGGACGCGCTAAGTATTGTGAAATACGGGGACAATGAGTCCCTGAGCGCGTTTCTATTTGAGAATGGTTTGCAACACAAGCTGTTTCAAGAGACATTGATGGATAAGGGCATACAGGTGCCGGTGTTCCCGCTTATGGATGCCGATACGTCCAATCTGGACGATTGGCTACTTGCGCATCAGGTCGAGCATCAGGCGTATGCGGCATTGTTAGACCTGAACAATCCCGTCAATATGCTGGATGTGGACTTTAATAACGAGTCCGATTTCTATGACTGGATTGCCAGTCATTTGTACATTCATGAACAAATAGCCGCCTCACTGGAGCTGACATGAAAGCTAATGTGATGGACACCATTCAGGGCAAGCTACCTTCGCAAGCAAAGCAGATGAGCGTCATAGACGTTCTGAAAGACTTTGCTGCCAAGAACATTCCACCGGCTGAAAGGGATGGGTTTTTGGGGACGATAAATGCAATTTGTTCTTTTCCAAATGTTACTCTGATCCACATAAACAACAGTGTATTTTTTACTATTAAGAACAGCAATAATACAGTTGAGTTTCAGATTATTAGCACAGAGGATGGGGACTCTGTTGCTAATAACATTATGGGATACATGAAATTCTTAAAAAACCAGAATGTTAAGACTGCAATAGTTAAGACCAATTCTGGTGAGATGGTGACTTTTCTAAAAGCACTGCCGTTAAAGATGAATGTTTCACAAGGAACAAAAGTGGGCGGCGGTGTTGCTAGACCTATTTACATCATTCAAATTGAAGTAGGTGGCAAAGCATGAGCTGGCTTTCAAAAGCATGGAGTGATGTTAAACACGCGGTAACTGACATCAGAGACGTTGTCGAAGCCCCTATTGCTGCAATTTCTAGCGGCGTTGCCAGCAAAGGAGCAACAAGTCTGGCAAAGCATACTGGTCAAGTATTAAGCAGGGCTACGGGGATACATAACTGGAATGATTATCGTGACTACGTGGAATCAAACGCCGTTGTTATGGGTAACTTTTTTTTCCCTGGATCGTCTCTTGTTACATCTCGGTTGGTTAGTAAAGGCGCACAGGAAAGTTTACAAAAACCTGAATACATAATAGCCAATTTGGCTGCTGGCTATCAGGGAACCCAAGCTGGGCAAGGTGCCGATATGTTTGGTGCTCAATCTGCTGGGAAAGCAGTTGGTAACATTACAAACAGCACAGTTGCCGCAAGCGCAACCACTGGTGCGGTTCAAGGGGCCGGATATGGTGCTGCTGAAGCAGCGGCATCAGGCCAAAACATCGGCAAGGGCGCACTTAAAGGCGGTGTGTCTGGCGGTGTTGCGGCTGGTGTTACAACCGCTTTGATGGGGCCTGCTGGACAGCCGATGACTTCTCCATCATCGACAGGCGTTAGCACATATCGAGGTTGGCAAGTGCCGGAAGCCCTTCAGACCGGCGCATCCTCATTAGGTCAGGGCGAAGCTCAAGGAATTGGCACGTTTGCGGGTCAAGAAGCTATTGGGAAAACTGCCGGTGAATCCGCACGGGCTGGATTAGCTTCAGGTGCGGCACGGGCATTGTTTCCAACCCCACAGCAGTATGTGGGGCAAGATGGCAAGACCGTGGGCAAAGATACGTCCGGCTTTGAAAGACAGGCCACAAGTCAGGCATTATCGCAGTTT
>Ga0214246_1000137_pt1 | contig 20782 bp, 24 predicted proteins | sample TroBogypolimnion_41_FD_153084 | JGI IMG/M metagenome (GOLD analysis project Ga0214246, IMG submission 153084) | Freshwater microbial communities from Trout Bog Lake, WI - 29MAY2009 hypolimnion | ecosystem: Environmental > Aquatic > Freshwater > Lake > Hypolimnion/Profundal zone | place: Trout...
TATATACTTAGTATATACTTAGTATATACTAAGTATATATATATATTATATATAATATATTTAATATTAATATTGTAACTTTATTGAGGTGTTTGTGGCTTAATGGTAGAGCATCAACTCATAGAGTTGAAGGTTATAGGTTCAACCCCTATTAAACACCAAATTTTTAAAAACTTTATTAAAAAAAAAATTTTCAAAAAAATTTTCAAAAAAATAATAAAAACACATTTTAAAATTTTTTTTACCAAGGCTTTTTTTTTAAAAAAAAAGCCCTTCATAGTCAATAATGCGTATTTTAACCTAAAATTAGGTGTTTTAAAAAAAATTAACCACGGTGTTTTATTTTTTTTTAAAATAAACCAAAAAAATTTTAACACAAAAAGTACTTTTTCAAACAAAGTAACAATATCCACATTTTCAATTGGAAATGTATTAAAACTTTTTAAAAATTTGGAAAATAAATTTCTTCGTAGAAGTGTACGTGGTGTTAAGATTTTTTTAAATTTTTTAAAAAGTTTTTTGGAAAAAAAAAAAATTGGAAAAAAAAACCTATTTGTTTTTCAAATTTATAGTATTGACTATAATTTATTTTTTTTGAAAAATTTTTTGCCTAAAATCATACATAGTATAACCAATAAAGTATTTTTTTTACTAAATATAGGTCTAGGATTCACCAAAAGAAAACTTAAAAAAAAAAAATCCATCAAAAAAAGACTTACTAAAAGTATTTTATTAAATTTTTTAAAAAAAACAAAGTACGTTTAATATTTTAAAGTATTAATCTAATCTAATAAATAAAGTACTTAATTTTTTTAATAAAAATATATTTTGTATGTATAACCCTATACTTTTTTTTTAACAAAAAACATTTATACACCACTTGTATTCAAACAATATCATTATATCTATTAATAGATACATATTTAAATAATTTAATTGATATTTCTTGTTGGTATCAACTAGCATGTATTCTTAATACAAGAGAAAATATATTATTGTTATTTACATCACTATTTTTAATTAACAACATCTATATATTTACTTATAGGTATATTTACATTTTAATGACGTTTTTGTTGACAATAAATTTTAATACAAGTTATTGTATATTTTATTTTTTTGATACACTTGGTGGTGTTAATTTTAATTTAATAAATGGTATTATGTTAATACATCCAAATATTTTATATATATCTTACACTTTTATAATTATATATATAATATATATTTATTCAATTAATTTTAAAAATTTTTTTAAAAATTTTTTTAAAAATTATCAACTGAAGTGGTTGGTTTTTTATAACACCTTGGCCCTTTTACTTGGTAGTTATTGAGCGGAACAGGAATTATCTTGAGGTGGTTGATGGGGTTGAGATTTTGTAGAATTTATAGCACTATCAATATATGTTTTTTTATTATACATATACCATAAAAAAAACAAAAAAACACCACAGAAATATAAAAATATTTTAATACAAACAACTTGCATATTATTGGTTTCTTTGTTTTTTATTAGATTTAATCTGATTAATTCAATACACAATTTTATTGATAGTGATTTACAAAACCAATTTGATTGTTATGTATTAATTTCTATAAATGTATTATGTATATTTTTAATTTTTAATAGAAATATTATTAATAATAATATAACACATACTATAGTTTTTTTTAATATATTTTTATATATAATATACATTTACTATTTATTAATTTTATATACTTATATAAATATGTATTTGTACAAAAGTGTATTTTTATTGTTATTGTGTATTTATGTTATATATTGTAGTATACAACAAAAAAAGCGTTGGTGCATATTGGTACTTATGTTTTTAATACAATTTTTATGTGTACTTGATTTGTATCTGTATATGTTTTGTATACATTTATTATGTTTTTTTAGAAAAGATATTTCTTATAAATATATACACGTGAGTTGTATATTGTTTTTATTTTTTGTAAATCATCAAATATCAACATTTTCTCCTGAGTGTTTAGAGATGGGATTATTTAAATTTCTAAACCTTAAGGTTAGTTTTTTACACGAATTGGAATTTCAATCCAATAAAAATTTTTTAAGTAAAAACCAAACTCTAGTTGAGGATAATAAAAATTATTTTTATAAAGTTATTTTTGAAAAAATAATTTTTTTTAATAATTTTTTAGAGTTATATAATTACAACTCCCAGAAATTGAGTAATATTAATGCAAATGTTATGTTTATTTGTGCGTGTTGCATAAGTTTTTTTTTATTTAAAAAACTTTTTTTTAGCTTTAAAAATAATTTATGTTTATAAATAAAAAACATTGTTGTTGTTATAAAAATAAAAAACAGTGTATCTGTATAAGTATTTATTGGTTCCATTCTAATGAAATTTTTAAAAAAAAATTTAGAAACAGTATCTTTTAAAAAAAGATATTCTATTGGTTTTAAAAAAAAAAAAAATATATTTGGAGAGTATTCAATGGTATTATTAAAAAGTTACAATATTGAATATATATACTTATATAATTTTAAAAAAAGTTTAAAAAAGTACTACAATTTTAAAAAAAAAAGTATAAAAAAAGTATGATTATTTTTACATAAAAACTACCCCTTAACAAAAAAATCTAAAAATTCTCGTATGGGTAAGGGTAAGGGTTCTGTTGTAAGGTATTGTGCAAGGATTTTACAAAACCATAGTTTATTGGAATTTATTGGGTTTAATCTTAAAGATTTAATTTTTTTAAAAAAAATTTTCAAAAAAAAAATAAACTTACCTATTAAAATTAATTTTAATTTTTTTTCGAAAACAAATACTTGTTTTTTTTTAAAAAATGAGTTATTTTTTACCACTAAAAAATATAATAATTAAGTTTTTTGTAGATTTTGATTTTAAAAACAACCTATAAAAGTCATTTCTGTTTTAAACACAGTTTTAAACTTAGTAAAAAAAAAATTTTTATAAAAAATATTGTTATTTTTATACTTTTTAGTAAAATTTTTTTTTTAAACTTAAATATAAGCTTATTGTTCTCTAATAAAACTAAAAATAGTATAAGTTTGTTGAAAGCACCATCGCGACATAAAAAGTTTATGCATCAAATATATACTGAGTATTTTTCTGTTACAATTTTTTGGATTTTTCAAATAAAGTATTTGATAAGATTAGATTGTTGTTTGTATTTTTTTAAAAAAATACAAACAACCTTTTTAAAGATTGGTTCTAATTCACTAACAAGAACAAAGTGTGTTGTAATTTTTACCAAAATAACGGTTAGAAGTGTTTATTTTATTATAATACTTTTGTACAATAAATACAGAATACAATTTATTTTTGAAAAAAAAAAAAATATTTTTGTAAAAATAAAAAAACCATACCAAATATACATCAATATTTATAGTATTATATTTATATATAATCTTATTTTTTTTAAGAATAATCTTATTTTTTTTAAGAATAATCTTATTTGTGCAAACACAGTATTATTTTAATTTTTTTGTTTTTACCTAACTTTAATGAATTTTTTTATTTTATAACACCAGCATTATTTTTATTATGTTTTTATAATTTTTTTTTTAGAATTAATAGTATTCTTGTTAAGAACAGTCAAAATGGTACAATTTACAATAACAATATTAGTGTTAATTTTTTACAAGTTTTAATAAACTTTGGTATATTTATATGTTTTTTAAATTATATTTATTTTTATACAATACGTGGTGTTAATAGGTCTATTTGATTTAACCACTTTATTTTTAATAATTTTTCTATATATATGTTATATATATTTATATTTGTGGGTTTTGTATTTTTGTTTTTAATAAAAACAATCTCAAAAAAAAACAATTTAATAAAAACACATGACTATGTATTAAGTATAATTAGTCTTATTTTTTTGCTCCCTTATTTATTTTGTGTAAATTCAATAATTTGTTTTTTATTTTTTTTAGAACTTATTTCAGCAATACTTTTTTATAAGCTAGTTTCATCAAAAATTTTTTATAAAAATTCAATAATTAAAAATAATCACAATGATGTACCACAGAATTATATAAATATGGTTTTTTTTCAATATTGGGTGACATTTTTCTCAACAATATTTATAATATATTTTTATATAAATATGTTTTCCTTGTTTGGTACCAGTGATTGATCTACATTACAATATTGTAATATATATGATAAAAAGAAGAACTCTATAAGTGCGAATATTTATTTATTGTTATTTTTTTTTATTGTTAGTGTTTTTTTAAAATTGGGTATTGCACCACTACATTTGTTTAAGGTTGAGGTGTATAATGGTTTACCGTTTATAACTATATTTTTTTATACTACATTTTATTTTTTAATTTTTTTTATTTTTTTTATTTTTTTTATTTTTGATTATTTATGGGTATTTACACAACAAATGTGATTATGTTTTTATTTTTTTACGTTGTTTGGTAGTTTATGTGTCACAGTATTATTATTTGATGTGAGTCTTATAAAGGCATTTTTTGCTTATAGTACTATAATAAACAGTATTGGTTTTTTAATAATAATTATATCCAGTTTTTAATTGTAGATTTTGAAATTTTTCACGTTTAATGCAAGTAAATTATACTTAATTAATCACACCAAAAAACCTAAAAATAAAAAAGTTGTCGATTGTTATTATATACGTGATTTAAGTTATGTGGTTGACTTTAGTGGTTTTATTTTTAAAAAAGGATTGTCTTTAAGATATAAAACGTTTATTTATAAAATTTTTTCTAAAATTAATACATTTTTATATTTTAATAGAGATTTCGTGTATTTTAATTACCCCCAAATACATTGAATACTTGATGAAATTTTTGAAAAAAAATTGAATAGTCAATGTATTTTTAAAGATCTTGTTAATTTATTAAAACCACCTTTTGTTGTTAAGACTGTTTTGGTGTCAAAAAAATTAAAAAAAAAATTAAAAAAAAAATATTCCATTAGGATTGTTTATAAAAATGATGAGAAAAGGATAAAAAATTCAATAAAACAAATACATTACTTTAGCAACCAATTTGAAGATCATAGTTTTGATGTAAGATTATACAAAGCAATTATATTTTCATTTCTAGATTGAAAACAATCACAATTGTTTAAATTTAAAAGTAGGGTTTTTATAAAATTTTTTAAGTTATAATACGTTTTTGTTATTAGTTTTAGCTGTTAAAACTTACGTTTTGGGAGGTTGTATGACACCTATTGCTTTTGGTGTGTTAGGAACAGGTATTTTATTTGGTTGTTATAATTTAGCTGTTGCAAGAAATCCTGAAGAAAATGAAAATTTATTTAATGCAACACTTATGGGTTTTGCTTTAATGGAGACTTTTGTCTTTACCTCACTTATTGTTGGTTATTTAATTTATGTATTATAAGTTTATATTTTATATTATGTGTTATATTATAATTACTGTAAAAACACTTATAGTTTGTTTAATAGCAATTGCAATTAGAGGTACACTTCCCAGATATAGATTTGATCAAATTACACAAATAAACTGAAAACACTTCATATTTATTTGGTTGGGTTATTTAATTTTTAATATAAGTTATTTTATGTTATTTTTGTAAAAAGTTCGAATAGCTCAGTGGTAGAGCGTTAGCCTGAAAAGCTAAAGGTCGTTGGTTCAAACCCAATTTCGAACATATGTTTTATTTAACTTATTTTATTTTGTTGTGTTTAAATAAACACATACCTATATACGTTGTCAATGATTATATATTTATTTATGTGATATATATATGTATATTTAAATGTAAGTTTTATTTATTTAATAATAATATGTTTTACAGATTTTCTGTTTTTAAAAATTTTTTATTTTATTGGGGTTTTTTAAAAGTATGGAGAACACTTTCTTGAAAACCTCTTTTCAAAAAAACATCTTATTTTGTGTTTTGTAGAAATAGTATAAATAATATAATTTATAATAAAATAAGTAAAAATTAATTTTTTTGAAATTAAATAATATATTTTTAATTAAGTTTTTAAATTTTTTTTCTGTGAAAAAACCATATTTTTATATAAATAGTGTACTTATTTCAGAAAATATTTTACATAAGGATATATTTAGCAATAATAGTTATATTTTTAGTAAAAAATTTGAAGAAGCTTTTTTTAAAAAAGTCACAATTAATAAAACAATAAAAAATTTTTTTTTTTTAAATAAATTTATTCTATTTTTTTTAGAAAATTTTTTTAAAAAAAATATTTTAGTAAATTTAAAAAAAGGTTCTAATAAAATTTTTATAAAACAAATAAGTCAACAATATTTTTACAGCAAATTTTTTAAAAAAAATTTAAAAATTAGTAAACAAATTCTCGGTATCCTATATTATACTATTTTATTAAAAGATTCAAATATTTTTATAAATTTTTTTAGGCGAAAGCTTGAAGACATCAGTATAAAATTGCACAAAAAACTACTACTTGGTTTAAAAAAATTAATACATTTTGTATTTGAACCACACTTTAAAATTTTTGGTTTATTGGGTATTTTTTTAAATATTAGGGGTAAACTTGGGGTTAGCGGTAATGCTAAAAAAAGAAAATATTGTTTTTACTTTGGTAAACACAGTATTACAAAAAGAACTCTGAAATTTTCTCACAAACAAACACCAATTTGAACATATACTGGTGTATTAAATTTAAGTTTTTATTTATTTTTTTAAAAATTATTTTTTACCTTTTTTTTTTAAAATTATTTGTTTTGATTCTCTAAGACCCCTTTTGGTAAATATGTTTATATTTCTTATATGTAATAATATTTTATAAAAATTTATATTTTTAGGTGTATACTTTATATATATTTTGTATTTTTTTATTTTTTTTAAAATGATGTTTTTTCATCATAGAGATGTTATATGTGCCCTATTAAATAATAAATTTAGGTTATTGCTGTAATTTTTTTTTATTTTATAACCCTTTCCGGAGAATTTTATTTTAACATAATGGTATTTTAATATTTGTTCTATATAAGATAATAATTGTTTTTTATAAATATAGTTATAATTTTTATCCAGAGATATAATACAATTCGAAATTATTTTTAAATCTAATAAACCATTTATTTTAAAACAAATTGAGTAATTTTTATTATATATAAATAATCAAAAAAATTTATCTTTTTTAAATAAACTATAATTTAGATTGTTTAAAAAAATTTGGGTTTTGTTTTTTACCAATTGTGTTTTTTTGTATTATTTAGTTTATTTTCTAAAATAAGTTTTTTAATTTTATATCTAGAGAAGCTATACCCATAAGTTAAACCACCTCGTTTACCAGTTGATATGCATACTTTATGTTGTCTTGATAAAAACACACGGTTATTACTTCTTTTAATTATTAATAACTTGGAGTATATTTTTATACCATTTTTGATGTTATTATTTTGTATAATACTTTTTTTTATATTATGTTGCACTTCTATTTTTTTAAAATTATATAGTTCAATTTTTTCTTTTATTATATTTTTGATGTTTTTATTCATATAGTATTTATCTGTCAACTTCACCAAAAACAACATCGATTGTACCTATTAATGCTACTAGATCTGCTAAAAAGTGACCCTTCGATATTTGTGGTAAAATATGCATGTTGTGATAAGCCGGGGATCTTACCTTACATCTATGAGGTTTATTTGTATTATCTGCTACAATTGATACACCAAACTCACCCTTCGGTGATTCAACGGCTTGGTAAGTTCAATTAGGTTGTATTATGTCACCACTACCCCAGTATTTAAAATGTTTTATTAGTGATTCCATACTGTTATAATTATTTTTTTGATTTTGTTTATTTCAATTATTTGTATTTATATATTTTATTATATTGTGAGGGGTAACATGTTTATTAGATGTATTTATAATTTTCTTATGCTTTATTATTTTATAGATAACTTGGTTTATAATATTTAAACTTTCTGCCATCTCATTCATCCTTATAAGAAACCTATCATAGGAATCACCATGTTGTCCTAAGAAACTACGAATATTTAAATAGTAGTAGTTTGCATAAGATTCCAATTTACTTAATCTTAAATCTCTTTTAATACCAACTGATCTAGCCATTACACCCGTTAGACAATAATCTAAGCATGTTTGGTAGTTAAAAATACCTATATTAACCAAACGATGTTTTCAAATTTTATTGAAAGTTAATATATTATGCATCTCATTTAATGTTGTGAAACAATTTCGTGTAAAATCCAAAATATCTTCAATTAAATGTTGCGATATAGAATCTAAGTTTGTGTAGTTAGGTCTATAAAAAGCAGCATGCATTCTTGCACCCGAAACCCTTTCATAAAATTCCATAATTTTTTCCCTCTCTTCAAAAGCTCAAAATATTGAGGACATACTACCAACATCAAGTGCATGGCATGCTATAGCTAACATATGATTTAGAATTCTAGTTAATTCATCATATAGTGTTCGAATTTGTGAACAGGTTGAACTATAGTTTGTAGTACCCAGTAAAGATTCAATTCCTAAGCAGTAAGCGTGTTCTTGTACTAACATAGAACAATAATCAAACCTATCAAAATATGGTATAGATTGTAGATAAAATCTGTCTTCAATTAATTTTTCAGAACCACGATGCAATAAACCTATATGGGGGTCAACCTTTTCAACAATTTCTCCATTTAATTGTAAAATCAATCTTAATACACCATGTGCTGCAGGATGTTGTGGCCCAAAGTTTATATTCATTGTTTTTATATTTTTCATATTTGTTATATCTCGCGGAATATTTGGTTTCCAAACTTGGAAAATACTTCTATTCATGTAATATATTGTTTTTTCATAAAATTACACAAAATACAACAATAAATATTTATAATAACTTTAGTATTATTTATATAAATATTGTAATATATATAAGCTTGTTGCTTTTATTTACATGTTTATTATTTTTATTTGACATTAAAAAACTGAAAACATTGAATAATTTAAAAATATTTAATAAACATTACTTTCTTTCAATATCAGCAGTTTTGTTATTTTTGTCTATATCTGGTATTCCACCATTAGCTGGGTTTGTTGGTAAATTTTTATTATTGAATTATATATATTTTTTACAAAAATATTTTATATTATTAATGTTTTCATGTTTAAATTTTTTTTCAATATATTTTTATATACAAAATTTACGTTTTTTAATATCTGATACCTTTTTAAATTTTTTTTTAATATCGGGTTTTTATGTTTTTTTTAATAAACATTTAGTCAATATTATAGTTTTTTTAAATTTTTTAAATTTTTTTTTAATTTTATATATGGAAGATTTTATGTTTATTTGTATTTGTATTTTTACACACAGGTTTGTATAATTTTATTATAATTATTTTGTCAACAATACAACAAAGGTATCTTACAGTCAAAATTTTTAATAAAAAAAATCCAATCTTGGGCAATCAACCCCAAATGAAAGGTGTTGTCCTCAAAATAAGAATAACAACACCCAGAAAACCAAATTCTGCTAGAAGACCAGTTGCAAAGATAATACTATCTAATAGGAAACAAAGGGTTGTTCATATACCAGGTAAAGGACATAATTTAAGGAAACATTCTGAGGTTTTAATTTCTGGTGTTGGTGCTAGAGATTTACCAGGTGTACATTTTTCATGTATAAGAGGCGTTTATGATTTTTCACCAGTATTTGGTAAAATAAGAAGAAGATCTATCTATGGTGTAAAAAGACCCGATTCTTTAAAAAAAAAATTAAGAAGAAAATTTCGTATTTTTTAATTTATTATGAGAGTTGATTATGTTGTAACACCTGCAAAAGCAGTAGTGTCATGAGCTAGACAAGGGTCATTTTGACCACTTACTTTTGGATTAGCTTGTTGTGCTTTAGAAATGATGCATGCTACAGTAAGTAGGTATGATTTTGATAGATTTGGTATTATTTTTAGACCAACACCCAGACAAGCTGATTTTATTATAGTAGCTGGTACATTAACAAATAAAATGGCGCCAGCATTAAGAAGAATATATGAACAAACAATGGATCCAAAATGGGTTATTTCTATGGGAAGTTGTGCAAATGGTGGTGGTTATTACCACTACTCCTATAGTGTTGTACGTGGTTGTAATAGAATAATACCTGTTGATATTTATATACCAGGTTGTCCACCAACAGCAGAGGCATTAATGTTTGGTGTAATACATTTACAGAAAATAGTTTATAGGCAAATAAATGAAGAAGGTAAAAAACATAATAAAAAACAAAGATTTGATAAATATCTTTAAAAGATCAAAATTAAGAAATTTTAAAAATAAAAAAGTTTTAAAAAAAAAAACTTTTTATTTCTTAAAATTTAAGATAATTTTTTGCACACACATAAATATATATAAATATAGTTTTTTATACAAACAAAAGAAACAGGTTTCTATGCAAATTACCTCAATTAGGTTGAGTCATTTATTAAAATTAACTAATTTTTTTATATAAATATATGTTTATTAAAATACATAAACCGGTAACAAACACATTAAGATTTAAAAAAAGTATATTTTTAATTAAATTTAAAAATTTTTTTAAATTTTTTAAAAATTCTTGTAAGAATAATGCTGGTAGGAACAATTCTGGTGTTTTAACGCTTTTTTCAAAGTGTGCAAAAAGAAAAAAAAATATATCAATTACATGTTTTATGTATCTTTCTAAATCTTTATCAAGATTAGTTTCAGTTTTTAGAAATAAAAAAAAAATTTTTTCTATGTGTAGACATACCACAGGATCTTTATCAATTATGCCACATATAATAGGTGTAGTAATAAATCAAAAAATTTTTTCATCAGTTTTACCAAAAAAATATTGAATAAATGGTTTGCCTGGTAATTTTGCATTGCTTGCAAATTTAAACAGGTATGATATTTTTTCAAATGTATATATTTTGGGTTTTAGGAAAATTGCTACGTCAGCAGGTACTTTTTGTCAAGTAATTGATTTTTTTTTAGATTTTAATTTGATTAGGGTGTCATTACCATCTAAAAAATGTATGTTTTTATTGGGGTTCAATTTTGTTATTTTGGGAAGAAACTCACAACAACAAAAAAAATTTTGTGTTGTAGGTAAGGCTGGTTATAATATTATTGACGGTAAAAAACCAAAGGTTCGTGGTGTAGCAAGAAATCCAGTTGATCATCCACATGGAGGTAGAACTAAAACAAATAAACCAGAGGTGTCAATTTGGGGTTGAATCGCAAAAAAAAATAAATAATTTTATATTAAAGATGTCAAAATCTATTTGAAAACATAATTATGTGGATGGTAACTTATTTAGATGCATTTTTTTACAAAAATTTAAAAAAATAAAAACTATACAAAGTTTTTCTAGAAATTCTACTGTACCTAAAATTTTTTTAAAAAAAGCTGTACAAATTCACCAAGGTGATACCACAGCAAAAATAGACTTTACTAAATATAAAATTGGTTACAAAATTGGTGAATTTGCTGTTACTAGAAAACCATTTAGTTTTCCACAAAAAAAAAAAAAAAAAAAAATAAATTATTTATAATAGGTCAATCTAGTTTACCAATATTAAATAGGTCGGGGGTTTATATGTATTGAGACAATTGTTGGTTAAGCTTTTTTAATAAAAATTTTTTTTTAAACAAAACGTTGTTTTTAGAGAATTTATTTGTGTTTTTGTTTACAGAACGTATATTTTACAATTTTTTTAAGGATAATTTTTTGAAAGAAATTACTAAAAAAAAAAAATTTAAATTTTTTTTAATTAGATGCAATAAATTTTCGCCAAAAACATTTGAAAAAAATTTAAAAAAAATTAAATATAATTTTTCAAAAATTTGATTTATTAAGTATAATAATTATATACTAATATCGTTTTTTTGTTTTTTTTATTTCAGTGTACAAAGAATAAAAAAAACGAAGTATGAAAGAATACCCGATCATACTATAAAAATAGTTATGATGAGAAGAAAAGGTTCTTCTTTTAAAAAATCATTAAAAAAATTACGGGTTGGTATATCTCTATTTTTTTAGTTTGCGTGAAGGAAAAAAGGTAAATGGTAAAATATTTTATTCAACTTATACTTTGTTAGATTTTTTTTTTAAATATTCTTGTTACGGTTTTTCATATAGATTGTATAATTTAATAAGTTTAAGGTTGGAGAATAGATTTATTAAAAAAATTAGAGAGATGAGAATGTCAAAGATAACAACTATCTATAACATTTTTTTATCTGTAGTACCAAATAAAAAAGATTTAAAAAAAAAAATGGTGTTTAATATATTCATTTTAGATTTTATAGGTAATTACAGAGGTTTACGACATTCTTTTGGTTTACCAGTTAGGGGACAAAGAACTTGAACAAATGCTTGATCATGTTATAGATCAAATCTTACGTTAAGACAGTTTAAAATAAAAATCTCAAAAAGATTATATACCTCTATAACAATAAATGAGCTTAATATAGCATATTTGGCAGAACAAATAAACAATCTTTGGAGATTGCAATGGGATTCAGAATGAAAAAAAGCTAAAAAACAAAGATTGGTTCAGGCTAAAAAATCAAAAAATTTTTTTAAAGTAGATCTTAAGCTTATAGCTTCTGGAAATGTAGCCGTTAAAAATAAAAAAAAAATTAATTACATTATAGGATTTGATCCTGGTTTTACTAAATATGTATTTAAACAAGACATTAGGTTTAAAAACAAATAAAAAAATTTTTATTTTTTAATTACAAACGAATTTTTTATTAAAATAATTGTGGGTTTTATGTTATTTTTTTATCATTTTTTTCAAAAAATAAAAATTTTTGAAAAACAACAACAAAAAAGTCTTTTTAAGAGAAAAAGTATTTTCTTTAAAAAAAGGTTTAATTCGAAGGTTGTAATATCAAAAAGGTTGTCATTTGTTTTAAAAAAGGATATTAAAACAAATGGTATTTTTTTTTCAAAACCAAAAGGCAACTTTTTTTTCAAAAAATTTTTTTTTAAAACACTATTAAAGTGTAGAAAATACTTATCAAAATTTTATATTGGTTTTAAAAAAATAAGACAGTACAAACTAACAAAAAAAATTTTACAAAATACTAAGAATTTTTTTTATAAGAATTATTCTTATGAATATAGTGTACTAAATATATTATTACGTAGTGGTTTTTTTTTATTTCCTAAAGATGCAACTATTGCAATAAGAATTAATATGGTTTATATTAATGGGTTTATCAAAAATGATACCAAAAATATTCTCCAGGCTGGTGATTGTTTGCAAATAAATATTACGTATAATTTTTTATTATATTATATTTTTTTTAAAAAATTTTTGAAAAAAAAAATATTTTTACACAAGCGAAATGCTTGAATATTCTTTAAAGAAAATTTTTTAGTAAATTTACCAGTAAATAAAAAGTTTAAAAAAAGAAAAAATCCAAATTATTTATATTTATTATTTTTATATAAATTTAATACACCTAAGTTTCTTGAAGTTGATTTTACTACACTGTCATTGTTTTTTTTAAAAAAAATGGGAGAAAACAATCAAACAACGTGTTTTTTTAAAAAAAATTTTTCATTAAAAATGTTTTCATTGTATAATTTTAAAAAAATAAATTAAACCTTCCAAAACCCTTATACTATATATGGTGGGTTTTTGGGGTTCTAATATAGATATTATTTTGGCTAGTAATACAGAATTTAGTCCATTAACAACTTATGTAACTGGCATTAATACCATGTATGGTGGTATAGATTGGTTATATACACATGTTGAAATTTTATACATGTACGATTATAAAATAATTTATTTTTGGTTATTAAATAATATTTATGACGAATCAATTGATTTTTTCTTTACATCTTTGTGATTTCTATCATTACAAACTACAGGTTTTCAATTATTTTGGTCTATTTTATTGGATACACATATATTTAATAGTATATTACAGTTTAAATTAACAGATGAGTGGGTTAGAGGTTTTATATCAAGTAAAGATTCAGCATTATTTGTTATTTACCACCCAGAAATTTTATTTTTTAAAAATCAGATTTTTAATAATTTTTTTTTTGATTTTTTAACAGATACAAATATATCACTTATTCAGTATTTGGATTCACAATCTATTTTAACACCAATTATGTTATTTCCACAATTATTATTTGTCACTTATGTTGTTTTTTTTTTTGTGTCTTTTTATTTTTCATTTTATTCTAGTTCTTCTAAAGAAGAATCAACAATAGATGCTGATTATTTGTCTGCTGGTCTTACTGTTGAATCAGAGAAAGAAATTGGTTCACTCGATGATATTATAATGCCATTAGTAATTTTAATATATACATTTGGGTGATATTTTTATTTATATTGTTGAAATTTATTTTGTTGTATACCAGAAGTAGTTCTTGTGTTTTTCTTTTTTCCTTTATTATATTATACTATAGGAAATACACCAACATTCTTATTGTATGATTTTGGTATTTTATACAATTGTTATTTAAGAGGTATAGCTCCAACACCAACGTTAGTTTTTGAATTAATGTACGATTATATTGCAGTTATAGCTTTTTATGTTAGAATATTAACACAAGGTGTTAGATTAGCTTTAATGTTCTTTACATATGCTGCTATGCATGATTATATTTTATATATGGATTTTAGTCATAAATATTTAGTAGGTAATGAATCCATTTGGGAAGAAATTGCAAATGTTAACACATCCTTACCAACAGTAACTTATTTTTTTTTTGGGGTTTTACCCGGACACATTTTTTATTGGATGTATGAGGTTTTTCATACATTTTTTGTAGTAACTGGACAACTTGTTGCTTATTTTGCTATGATTTTTTGACTTTTTTTATTTTTATTTACTTTTTTTGTGATTGAAAAACAAGAAGGTTATTTTGAGGAGAGAAAAAAATATAGACAAGATTTATTGAAAAAAATACGAAATATAAATGTAAAATAAGGGTTAGTATTCCCTATTAATTAATTATGTTAAAATTTCCCCAAAAAAAATTTAAATTATCTAGTAAAGCCCAATCCGGTTTTTTAATTGATTTTTTTTTTAAAAAAAATGTGGATGTTATTTTGAGGAACTTTTTTATTTTTAGTGCTATGTTTATTGGGGAAAAATATATGATAGAAAAATTAACTAAAAAAATTGTAGATTCTTTTTTATTTAAATCTAATAAGTTTTTCGGTTTTACATGATTAAATTGTAGGTTTTTTTTTTATAGTTTGTTAACTTTAGTTTTTTATACTGTACTTTTATTAAATTGTGTTATATATTTTTATTAAATTATATATATAATATATATTTTTATGTAATATTGTGTATCTTAATACTGTTTTGATTAGTAGGTTTTAATATGTGGTTAAAACTGAAGTTTCTGGGTACCACCCTTAAAGGCTTTTAATTTTAAACCTTATAGTTGATAAGTATCGTGAGAGAAAGGTGAAAAGATTTTTTTTTAAAATTTAAAAGATCCTGAAATTTAACACTAAAAACAGTTAGAGTTTTTTATTCTAGCGTACCTTTTGCATAATGGACCAGTGAGTTTATTTAAGTGGCGAGCTAAAGCGTAACGATGGTATTATAGTCACTTTTTTAAGACCCGAAGCTAAACGATTTAATAATGACTAGGTTGATAATTTTAATTAAAGGACCGTACTCGTGAATGTTGCAAAATTCTGAGATAAGTTGTTGTTAGGAGTGAAAGGCTAATCAAGTTTAGTGATAGCTGGTTTTCCACGAAATCTATTTAAGTAGATTTACAACTAATATTTATTATAGGTAGATTAAATTTAATTTTAAATAAATTTTTAGAAATTTATTATGGATTTTGTATAAACAAATTATAATATTTTATATATGTTGTGTAACAGACTATTAGCGCTAAGGTTTATAGTCAAAAGGGAAACAGCCCAGATTGAGAAATAAAGCATTTAATTACTATTAATTATTAAGAAGTATTATTATTGTTTTTAAGAGGTAAGCTTGGAAGCAGCTATCCTTGAAAGAAAGCGTAACAGCTCATTAAAAATTTATTTGTTTTTGTATAAATCATATATTAATATTACTTCACAAATGTTAGAAAATAAATAGTAAGCTGAATTTACAAATTAATGGTAGTGGAATATTGTATATATCAATAAAACAGTATTGTGAGATGTTGTGGAGATATTATAAAAATTTATACTGGTGTAAGTAATAGATATAATGTGAAAATCATTATTGCCTTAAATATAAGAGTTGCTTTGTAAAGATAATCTTACAAAGTGTAATCCAAAACCTAATATTAAACAGATTTGTTTTGTAAATGGTAGATTATTAAAATACCGAATTTTGTATTTGTAATAATACATATTTTAAATAAAACCTATTTTGAAATAGATTACCGGTATCTGGAAAAATTTAATCATATTTTGTATTAACACTAACACAAGTATATTTTTTTAATAAATTAAGGCATAAGGAATAATAATATTAAAGGAACTAGGCAAATTAACTTCGTAACTTAGGGATAAGAAGGACTTTTAGTAACAAAAAAGAGGGGGTAGCGACTGTTTAATAAAAACATAAGATTTTGCTAAATTGTAAAATGCTGTATAAAATCTGACACCTGCCCGGTGCTGCAAGGTAAAAAAAAAAAGTCAAAGCTTTTTTTATAAACCCCAGTAAACGGCGGCCGTAACCCTGACGGTCCTAAGGTAGCGAAATTCCTTGACGGGTAAGTTCCGTCCTGCATGAATGGTGTAACGACTGCCCCGCTGTCTCTAATATTATTCCTATGAAATCGAAATAAATGTGAAGATGCATTTTAATATAGCTAGACGGAAAGACCCCGTGCACCTTTACTATAACCAAATATTGTTTATATATGAAATTTATATAGTTATGTAGGAGATTTTTCGAAAATGGAAAACTACTTTTATTTTTTTATATGAATAAAATTAAAATTTTTAAAAAATTGTTTGGTTGGTAGTTTAACTGGGGCGGTTACCTCCTAAAATGTAACGGAGGTGTTTATAAGTCTAATTTTAGTAAGTTTTTAATTTATATAAACTTGTAATAAAAAAAATTAGATTGATTATCATACGTACTTGTATAATAAGGATACATTCTAATATAGTGACCCGATATATATTTGTGGAATTTATATCGATCAACGAATAAAAGGTACGCCGGGGATAACAGGCTAATGAATTTTGCGAGTTCTTATCAATAAATTCGTTTGGCACCTCGATGTCGACTCATCACATCCTAGTGGTGAATAATCTACTAAGGGTTCGGCTGTTCGCCGATTAAAGTGGTACGTGAGTTGGGTTTAGAACGTCGTGAGACAGTTTGGTCCCTATCTACTATATTTAAAAATAATTTATAAAATTCGACCTCAGTACGAGAGGACCGGGAAGAGTTAATCTCTGGTATATCAATTACTTTGGTAAAAGTATTGTTGATAAGCTACATTAATATATGGTAATATTTTAATAGAACCAATTTTATAGAATTATTTAATAAAAAAAAAAAAAATTTTTTTTTTATTCATATTTTTTTACTAAAATACCAGAAATGGTTAGATGTATATGTATGATTTTTTAAATATTTAATAATGTTGTGTGTCTCACCTATATGGCGGAATTTGGTAGACGCGTGTGGCTTAAAACCACATCTTTTTGGTATCGGTTCAAGTCCGATTATAGGTATTATTTTTATTATTAAATTTAAGTTGTGTTAAATGAATGCCTAAGGTTTAAAAAAATACGTTAATTTAAAGACGATAACCATTTTGTAAATTTTTTTTTGATTGTTGTATGTATTTGAAATAAGTGGGTTTTTTTAATTTCAATGAAGTGAAATATCTTAGTAATTGATAAATAACACAATTGTGAATAAGTAGTGATGAGCGAAAAAAAAGCCTAAATTTTTTCCAATATTGAATTTTTTCAAAAAAAAAACCAAAGATGGTGTAAGTCCAGTAAATAAGCAATAATAGTTGTCTGTTTGGTAATAATGTGGGCTCATTCCCCTCTATTCTAAAGTTCGATTCTTTAGGACAACAATGTTTTTTTTAAAACTTCGTTTTTTTGTTATATATATATATATATTTAAATTATTTTAAAAAGTACAAAAACTTTACAAAATATTCATATTTTTTAAATTTTAATAAAAATTCATTCAACCTTAATAATAAAATACACTTTTTTACAAATAATTATATTTTTCCAAAGAGTAATTTCAAAAATATTGTCGGTTTAATATCTAGTTTGTTTTCATTAAAAATAAATATATTGTTTTTAGATGAATTATATAATTATAATTATTTGCCTGTTAACAATAATTTTATACAAAAAAAAAAGAAAAAATTTTATAAATTTTTAAAATTTTTTAAAATAGGTGCTTTTATTTTTTTAAATTTAAGTTGCAGTATGATTAAAAATTTTTATAAATATAATTTAATTAATATTACAACACATAATTGCTTAAAACAAGATGATATTTTTTTTAAATTGCAGAATATAAAAATATTTCATTATATATTATACATTATTACAATAAGTATTTATTTTAAAAAAATGTAAGGTTGATATTAATTTTTAAACAATAAGGTAATAAAATTATTTACATTTTTTTTGTGATTCAGCAATTTTTTTTTTTTAATTTTTTAAATTATGTGGTAAATACATTATTTTTTGGTACTTTTTTTTCATATATATTTTATATTTTTATCAACAATAGTAAACAACAATCTATTTTAAAAAATGATTATAGTTATAATTTTGTTAAATGTATTTTAGTTATGGTATTGTTTATCTCCTTTTTTTTATTTACACTTTTTATTTTTTATTTTTTTAAATTTTTTATTTTAAGTAACTCATATTCGATATTTGGGATTTTTCTAGTTAGTCCAAATATTCATATAAATTTTTTATTTTGTTGTTTTGAATTTTCTGTTGATTTTTTTGGTATTATACTTTTATTATTGGGTTACTTTATAGGAGTGTTATCATTATTAGCTTTAGATAATAGAATTTTTTGAAAAAATATAAAATATTTGTTTTTAATAAATATATTTGTATTGATTGTTTATTTTTATGTGTTTTCAACAAACATATTAATTTTTTTTTTATTTTATGAGTTTTTACTTATACCATCGTTTATAACTGTATTCTATATTAGTCCAAGTAGAAGAGCTATTCAAGCATCATTATATTTTCTAATTTGAACCCAAATAGGTTCTTTTTTAGTTTTAATCGTTATAGCTTATTTAGTATCGGTTGTTGGTAGTGGTGATTTTTTTGATATAAAAAGTTATAACTTTTCCAATATAGAATCATTTTATATATTTTTATTTTTATTTTTAGGTTTTGGTTTTAAAGTACCTATTTGACCATTCCATTATTGATTAACGAAAACACACGTTGAGGCACCAGCGGGTTTTTCCATGTATTTAAGTGGTTTTTTAGTTAAAAGTGCATTATTTGGGTTCTATAAAATAACCAATAACGTTGGTTTTAATATAAACACAACTATTTTTTCAACAATATGTATAATTGGTATTATAGATTCATCTCTAAAGATGTGAGCACAAACCGATTTAAAAAAACTTGTTGCTTACGGTACAATACAGGAAATGAATTTAATATTTCTGGTTTTTTGCTGGGGTGATACTAACGCTATATTAGGTGGTATTTTATTTTCTGTAACTCATGGTGCTTTATCAGCTTTAATGTTTTATATTGTTGATTGTGTGCAAAGAAGGTTTAATTCAAGATCAGTAATAGAAATATCTGGTTTGCTACAAACAACACCTATGCTTGGTATTATAATTATTATTATGTGTATTTTGTATTCTGGTTTACCAGGTACTTTAAAATTCTCATGTGAGTTTTATATTTTTTGTGGGTTATTTGAGGTAAGTGTGTTTTTAACAATATTACTTTTTTTAGTCGCAAATGTTTTTGGTTTAGTCGGTTTTTCAAAATGTTGGTTTGGTGTAGTTTTTGGTATGGCTTTAAAAAAACACAAAACAAACCCATTTGATTTAAATAAAAAAGAGTTATTTGTTTTATACACACCAATATTTTTTTTATGTTTTTTTTTATTTTTTTCAAATTTTTTTATTTAAAGTTAAATGGGGCAAACTTTGTCTCGTGGAGGGACGTATGATTGTAAATCATATACGAGAGTGATAATAGTTCGATTCTATTAGTTTGCATATGTTTTTTTTTAATGGTAGGTTCACTAAAGTAATTTTATCGGTGGTAATTTTTGTTAGTTTATATTGTTTTATGTATTTATACGATCTAATGGTTTGTGTGTCCCCCAGCACATGGTATATTAATGCTTATACTGTTATTTTTTCTAACATGGTTATGTCTTTTTGTCTTGTAATTTTTGTCGAGTTAATTGAGTTTTTTTTTTTAACAAAAAACTCTATTTTTGCAATAATGCCGGTTTTTTTTGCGATGGTTTTATTTGTGTTTTTTAAATAAATTGAAATGGGTTTATATAAATTTATGTATACATTAAAAGAATGACTGGACAGTCTGCTAGATTCTGATTCAACAGTAGGAGATATGAAAATTTATGTATTTATTATTTTGGAACTAGTTTTAATAATCATATGCAATTATTATTTGCTAAAAGAAAAGGGCTTCAATTTTAGGCACTTTTTTTTTTTTATGTATGAATACAAATTAAAGAAAAATTTAATTTTTTTTTTAAATTTTTTACGTACTTTTTTACGTAAATTTTTTTTGAAAAACAAAAAGTTTTTTTTTAAAACACTTTTTTTATTTTTTTTATTTTG
>Ga0214246_1000139_pt1 | contig 20723 bp, 35 predicted proteins | sample TroBogypolimnion_41_FD_153084 | JGI IMG/M metagenome (GOLD analysis project Ga0214246, IMG submission 153084) | Freshwater microbial communities from Trout Bog Lake, WI - 29MAY2009 hypolimnion | ecosystem: Environmental > Aquatic > Freshwater > Lake > Hypolimnion/Profundal zone | place: Trout...
TTGGATTGATATTTCCTTTCAAAAGGAAGGTATACACAAGTATCCAGCAGCTTTGGAAGATCCAAAGCTGGTTGACGTATCGTTTCTTGGTTACCCTCATCGTCATATGTTTCACTTTAAAGTTAAACTTGAAGTATATCATAATGATCGTGACGTAGAGTTTATCTTGCTTAAACGTGAACTTGAAGCATTGTATAATGAAAAAGTTCTTGCTCTTGATTTTCAGTCATGTGAGATGATTGCTGAAGGTCTTATTGAATATCTTAAGAATAATTACCCTGGTCGTCGTATTACTATCGGTGTTTATGAAGATGGTGAAAATGGTGCTATCCTTGAGTACGCCTGAGAAAGTTAATAGAGCTTGGGGATATTACGAAGTAAATGAAGAATCTAAAAATTGGAAACTTAAAACTCTTGTAGTATATCCTAATCGTTGTCTGTCTTATCAAGTTCATGAATACAGAAGTGAACTATGGCTAGTTAAAGAAGGAAAAGGTACAGCTATCATTGATGATAATAATTATATCTTGACTAGTGGCATGACATATGCTATAAAAGCAGGTGAGTGGCACCAACTTATAAATGGTACTAATGAAAACTTAGTTATTCATGAAATACAGCATGGTCCTAAATGTGAAGAAGAGGATATAGAACGCCTATGAATACGATCTACATTGTACCTATTGAACCTATCGATCAGCGGTATACTAAGCAATGGTATACAGCTATTCCTAATGCTATCGACGATGCTACCGACAAGTATAAGGTAGTTACAATAGATGGAGAACAAACATCAACAGGTACAACTGCTGGTGCTTTTCTCGATTTTGCTGTGACTAATGTATATAAGTCATCACAGATTACTGCTATCAGCAAGCTCTTTAACGAAGGTAAAATTGTAGCAGGAGATAAGTTTCTTATTACAGATGCTTGGAATTATGCTGTTATTGCAATACGTTACATGAGCGATTTGCTTGATATTCCTGTAGAGATACATGGTATCTGGCATGCTGGCGCATATGATCCTACAGATATTCTTGGCATGAAAATGCGTAAGCCATGGCCATGGGACTTTGAACGTTCTGTTTATCATGCTCTTGATTATAGTTATTATGCTACAGATTTCCATAAGGATATGTTTCTATCTAATCTAGCCATTGTAAATGATGGTGTTAAGCCTATTCGTAGTGGACAACCACATAATATTATCTGTACAGATATGATGAAATATGCTAATCGTCCAAAAGAAGATATGGTTATGTGGCCACATCGTTATAATAGTGATAAGCAACCTGAGATTGCAGAAGATCTTGCTTACACCAACACAAAAAACAAATGGGTCATTACACAAAAGATGAATTTGTCTAAGGATGATTATTATAATATGCTTGGTGCTTCTAAAGCAGTGTTTAGTTGCTCCTTGCATGAAAATCTTGGCATCTCAATGATGGAAGGTGTATTGGCAGGTGCTATTCCGATTGTACCTAATCGTGCATCTTATCGTGAAATGTATCTTGACTGTTTTAAGTATCCAGCAAGTTGGACTTCATCAATCTATAACTTCTATAACAACAGAGATAATCTTATCGCGTTTATTAATGACAAGATAGATAATTATGATCTATACAAAGATAAATTGGAAAAACAGAAAGAAATATTGATTAATGACTATCTTTATGCTAATATAATGATAAATAAGCTTGTTGCTTAATTATGGAGACTGTGAATGACTGAGTGTACTTGTAACCTTACTTCTTTGAGCATTAAGAATCGTCTTAAGCAAAATGGAGTTAGGTTTTTTTGTAATGATAATATCTATGATCATTTGCTCCCAGGTGAGCTAGACCTACTTCAACAGGAAGTAGCTGAGAACATGAAAAAAGTTCTCGAATCTCTTGTAATTGATACTGAAAACGATCATAACACTAATGACACAGCTAATCGTGTTGCTAAGATGTTTATTCGTGAAATATTCAGTGGACGTTATGAAGAAGCACCTAAAATTACTTCATTCCCTAATATTACAAATTACGATCAAATCTATGTAACTGGACCTATTACTATTAGATCCATGTGCGCACATCATATGATGCCTATTACTGGTAAAGCTTATATTGGCATTTACCCTGGGCAGAAAGTTATTGGTTTGTCTAAGTTCAATCGTCTTGCTGATTGGATTGCTTCACGTCCACAAATTCAAGAAGAGATGACACAGAATTTGGCTGATATAATTGAAGTAGAAACAAAAGCAAAAGGTGTTGCTGTTGTAGTACAAGCAGAACATTTTTGTATGACTCATCGTGGAGTAAGAGAACATGATAGTGATATGACAACTGCTGTTATGCGTGGCGTCTTCCAAGAAGACAAGAGTTTGAAGAAAGAATTTTATGACCTAATGGGGAGAATGAAGTAAAATGAGCGATATTGATACAACTATACAAGAAACTACATATCAACTACCACCTGAACAAAATCATCCTAGGGTAGAAGAATTGATTGCTTTGTTAGCTAAAACTTCTGCTGAAGATAGAATCAATTACAAATATGCTGAAGATAGAATTATTTCTGATTTTCATGATTTTGTAGATGATACATATAGTGCACACTATCAAACAGATAACAATGTTCAATGTTTCGATACATGGATTGCATTAGGTGAAGCTACTCCTACATTTCGTAACACTGCTTTGAAGTATTTGTGGCGTTATGGAAAGAAGAACGGAAATAATAAGGATGACTTAATGAAAGTCTTGCATTACACGCTTATGTGTTTGTATAATGATCACTATAAAGGATAATTAATATGGAAATTAAAATTGATATTGAAAAGTTGAGAGATCGTAAGCTATTTGTTGCTACACCAATGTATGGTGGACAATGTGCAGGTATGTTTGCTAAGTCTTGTGCTGATCTTTCAGCTCTTTGTACACATCATGGTATTCCACTACAGTTTTATTATTTGTTTAACGAGTCTTTGATTACTCGTGCAAGAAATTACTGTGCTGACGAATTTATGCGTTCAGATGCAAAGCACATGATGTTTATTGATTCTGACATTGGATTTAATCCACAAGATGTTCTTGCTCTTATGGCTCTACAGGCTAATGAGACAGACAAGTATGACATCATTGGTGGACCTTATCCTAAGAAGTGTATTAGTTGGGAAAAGATTAAGGCAGCAGTTGATAAGGGCGTTGCTGATACAGATGCTAATGTACTTGAGAAGTATGTTGGTGATTATGTATTTAATCCTAAGAACAACACTGGAAGTATTGCTATCAGTGAACCATGTGAAGTACTAGAGATTGGTACTGGGTTTATGATGATTGCTAAGGAAGCAATGCAAAAGTTTCATGATTTTTACCCAGAGTATCTTTATAAGCCAGATCATGTTCGTACTGCTGCTTTTGATGGTACCCGTGAAATTATGATGTGTTTTCAGGCAGAAGTAGATCCTGTATCTAAGCGTTACCTCTCAGAAGACTATTGGTTTTGTCAGAAGGCACAGCAGGCGGGTCTTAAGACATGGTTCTGTCCTTGGATGGTAATGCAGCACGTTGGTAGTTATATCTTTGGTGGTTCACTTGCTGATCTAGCATCTATTGGTGTATCTGCTACTGCTGATCCATCTAAGCTTGGTAAGCGCTAATTTAACTTTGAATGGAGTATATTATGAAGATTGATGAGAAGACCGTAAACATCCTTAAGAACTTTTCTACTATTAATCCTTCAATTCTTATTGAAGAAGGAAATGTTCTTATGACTATCTCGCCAACAAAGACTGTACTAGCAAAGGCAACAGTAACAACTAATTTTACTAAGCGTTTTGCTATTTACAATCTTAATCAGTTTCTTGGATTGTTTAGTTTATTTCAAGATCCTGAATTTGAGTTCAACGATAGTTATGTAAAAGCATCTGCCAATAACACATCTTGTAATTATACATATGCTGATGAATCTACAATTAAGGTACCTTCAAAGAAGGCTCTTACAATGCCGTCAGTAAATGCTTCTGTTAAGCTTACAGAAGATGCATTTAGAGAAGTTGTTAAGGCATCTAGTATGTTTAGTCTTCCAGAAATAGCGTTTGTTGGTGATGGTACTAATGTTTATCTACAAGCAATAGATTCTAAAAACCCTACTGGTAATATCTTTAGCATTAAAATTGATAATACTGATAAGGAATTTAAAGCTATCTTTAAAACAGAAAATCTTATTAAGATTATCAATGGCGATTATGATGTTGATATCTCTTCTAAGGGTATATCACATCTTAAGGGTAATAATGTTGAATATTGGATTGCCGTTGAAGCTACTTCAACATTTTGATTGATTATAGTGATAGTTGTATGTATAATGCAACTATCACTTTTTTGTAATGGAGATATATGATGCTAGAAGAATTTCTCTGGGTTGAAAAGTATCGCCCTAAGACTATTGAAGAAACTATTCTACCTGCTGAACTAAAGGCAGTATTTCAACAATTTGTTGATCAAAAGAATATTCCTAATTTAATCTTATCTGGTACAGCAGGTGTTGGTAAAACAACAGTTGCTCGTGCTATGCTAGATCAACTTGAATGTGACTATATTGTAATTAACGGATCTATGAATGGCAATATCGACACTCTCCGAAATGAAATACTCAACTTCGCTTCATCCGTTTCCCTCCAGGGTGGACGCAAGTACGTCATTCTTGACGAGGCGGATTACCTCAATGCAAATTCCACCCAGCCAGCCTTACGCAATTTTATGGAAGAGTTCTCTAGAAATTGTGGTTTCATTCTCACCTGTAACTTTAAAAACAGAATTATTGAACCGCTACATTCTCGGTGCTCTGTCGTAGACTTCAAGATCAGTAAGAAGGATATGGCTAAGCTTGCTATGCAGTTTATGAAGCGAGTTAATCTTATTCTTAATACAGAATCTATTAAATATGAATCTGCTGTAATTGCTGAGGTCATTCAGCAACATTTTCCTGATTGGCGTCGTGTACTAAATGAGCTACAACGTTATTCAGCTACAGGAAAGATTGATTCTGGAATTCTTGCTAATATTCAAGATACATCAATTAAAGAATTGATTGGATTGATGAAGGATAAGAACTTTACTGAGGTTCGTAAATGGATTAAAAATAACCTTGATACAGACGTCAACGTTATGTATACTCAGTTCTATGATACAGCTAACGACTATTTTTCTCCCGAATATATACCTGCTCTTGTTGTTCTTATTGGCAAGTATCAGTATCAGAATGCTTTTGCTGCTAACAGTGAAATTAATTTTGCTGCTTTTTGTAGTGAAGTTATGATTGAACTGAGCATTAAGTAATGGCAGGGCAATATAATTGGGAATGGGAAAACAATATTAATTCTAGTAATGAAATAATTGATATTGATGAACTACAAGAGCACAAATATAACGCATGGAGAACTAACTCGTCATTGAGTAACTTTGACGAAACAATTCACCATGCTAATTTAGTTAACTTAAACTATCACCTAAGTAACAAACTACAATACCATTATTTGTTCTATGCTACTCGTAAGAAAAAACGATATGGTAAGCGTAAAACAGAAGAAGATAAGAAGCTCGAACAACAACAGAAGTTGTATAACGAGCTTATTTCTTTAATTCAAGAACATTATAAATATAATGTTGTTCGTGCTAAAGAAGCCTTAAAAATACTTAGTAAGGAACAAATTAATGTTATTATAAAAAAACAAGAAAAAGGTGGTATAAAATGAATGTAGTTGATTCTCTTGTGGAGGTGAAGATAGCTGAAGAAGAAGATTTCCTAAAGATTAAGGAAACACTTACACGCATTGGCGTAGCATCTCGTAAAGATCAAAAATTATATCAATCTTGTCATATACTACATAAACAAGGTAAATATTATATTGTTCATTTCAAAGAACTATTTGCTTTGGATGGAAAACCATCAGACTTTACTAACGAAGATAAAGGTAGACGTAATACCATTATTCAGTTATTAGCTGAATGGAACCTTGTTAAAATTGTTGAAGAAGAAACAATAAAAGAACCTAGAGCACCAATGTCACAGATAAAAATTATTCCTCACAAGGATAAGGCAAATTGGACTCTTGAGGCTAAATATAACATTGGAAGAAAAAAGAAATAATGTTTAAAATTTTTGCTATGAAAACAAAGCCAAAAACAACGGCTGATATAAAACTTGAACAAGTTATTAAACTTCTTTTTCCAGTATTAGCTCTCCATACTGATAAAAATGGAGACAAATTTCACATCGACTATTCAGTAGATACTAATCTCGAAGCTGCTCTGATGGACCTTGAAGATGGTCATAACGATGCTGCAAGCCAAAAAACTATCAGAAATTGTACTGATAGAATTATAAAAGTAAGACAACTTTTGGAAGCATATCGCGAAATTGACAATGAAGTAAAATACTTTATTGCTGACGATCTTGAGGAAAACGACATTGAAAAAATACAAGCTCAAAGCGGACAATATTGACAAATTTATCAACGCTCTTGAAGAAATGATTGATGCGCGTGATGATATGTGGCAAGAAGAAAAATACTGCAATTATAAGCAGATGCTAAAAATTGGTGAGGAACGTTACTTGCCTGCTAGAGTACAATTAAAAGAATCATTACACGATTTTATTACTGAAATTATTGAAGAAGAAGAATAAAAAAAGGGACCATTTAGGTCCCTTTTCGTTTAACAAAATATTTGTTTAACTTTTTCAATATAAGGTTTTTTATCCTTTACGAACACTTGAGGATTTTCATGATCTACAGCTATTACAATAGCAAATTGTGGAATTACCATTCCTGTTCGTTCTTCTGCCATCATAGCGTAGCATGTAGCCTGTATAAAATAATTCTCAATCCATTCTTCTTTTTTAAGCTTACGTGATGTTTTAAAATCAATAATGCTTAGTACACCATCCCATTCTGCAATACAATCAGTACGACCTGCTGCTTTCAATCCATATGAGTACAATGGAGCTTCTAAAGCATAAATTTTTCCAATATGATCATCGAATACTGGACGCAATGATTTGAACAAATCCATATTTGAAGGCATTGTACCTTTTGGATAATTTGTTTCGTTAAGTAGATAATTTTCACAAATTGTATGAATAGCAGTACCACGATTAGCAGCTTGTGTTGTTATTCGTTGAGCTTCTTCATGACCTACTCGCGCTCTCCATTCCATCAACGCAGTTTTATCGGCTGCTTCGCCTATGCGTGTTGTAACAGATTGCGCGAGTGAGCCATCAGGTAACTCATAATAACGTTTATCATGCATCGTAACTGTTTTTAGAGGTTCAAATTCTAAAAACTCATGTTCAAATATTTTACGCAATAATTTTCAACCTATCTTTAGTTATGATATATTCTTTTACCATCGATGAGCGAACAATATCTTGTTCAGTAAAGTCTACAAAAGAAAATGATTTCATGCGTTCAATAATACGCATGAAATCAGTTAATCCATTGCGTTCATGTTCTTTTGTGAAGTCTGACTGTCTAAAGTCACCAGAGAAAATAATCTTACAGTTCTTACCAACACGAGTTATAACAGAATCTAACTCATGTAAAGTCATATTAGCTATTTCATCAACAACTATAATGCTGTCGTTGATAGTAATACCACGTATAAAGCTAGTACTAATGAAATCAACGACGTTTTTATTTTTAAGATAATCATATGCATCGCCTCGTTCAAATAACTCCGTAAAAATTGCTTGATACGGTGCTTCATATACTTTAGCTTTTTCTTTATTGTTTCCTGGCAAAAATCCCATGTCTCTTGTTGGTACGACCGACCTAACGATAACCAGTTTTTTATATCTGCTTTGTTCGCTAAGAATTGTACGTAATGAAAGATAAATTGAAAGAAATGATTTACCTGTTCCTGCTATACCATGAAGTAAAAGATTTTTACCACTATCATATTGTTCAAATGTTACTTTTTGATTTTCTGTTAAAGGTTCTATATGTTTTAGTTTAAAATTTAATCTTGGATTTGGATTTTGTTCCTCTGGCTTAAGATTCTGTCTCTGTCTTCTTTCTTTTCTAGTCAGTCTCTGTTCGCTCATTGAATGCTTTCTTTAAAAAGTATTAATGGTTGACCTCTTAAATCCTTTAGAATTACCTTTTTTCATATTCTTTAACAAATCACGGAAACCTTCATCAGGCTTCTTTAGACCTCTACCAGAATGGATTAATGGAGCACCACTAACAAGTTGAGTTACATTAGGGTTGTCTTGTAAATATTGTTCAACAGCAGAAATGCTCATGAACTCTTGGTAGTCCTCACCAGTCTCATTATTACGAAAATTATATGTTGGCATTAACGATATTCCTCGTGTTCATCAGGCCAACTATCATTATCAGCCATTTCATCATAGATACTATCATATGCATAATCGCTCTCTTCATCTTCTACAAGAGCAAATATATCTTTTGTTTTCAAAGCTCTTTCAAATTTCTTTGAATCCTTCTTACTTATTTGATTCTTAGAAGAGTACGATGCTTCTTCTTCTTCATCATATGAATAATCATTTTTACGAAACTTCTTAAGATTTGATTTGCTCATCTGGTAGTAATCCTGGAAATGCCTCTTTTACGATGTCTTCGGTAATACCCTTGTATGGTAACTTTTTATCTTTAATTAAACAAAGAAGTTTAGCATCCGCGGGGGCGACTGATTCAAGTAACTCAACAAAAAGAGTTTCTCGTCTTAACTGTTTTAGCCCAGGATTGCCGCCTTCTACAAAATGTATAAGTCTACGTGCTTCCCTAAGCAAAACATTTTCTTGGTCTACAAGTTCACTTGGCTTATAAGGTGGAATGCCTTCTGGCAACAACCACTTTATTCTTGGATCAAAAGCACCTTGAAGAATAGTTCTAATAATAAAACTATCATTATGCTTTAATGCGGCTACTTTTTCTTCTTTCTTTTTTAACTTATTTACTTTTTCTAAAAACTCAGCAACACCAATTCTCGTAGCCATTAAAACTCTCCAATATATAAATATTTAGAACTCATTGATATGTTCCATTAAATTTTTCAATTTGTTTGCAATAAAATAATTAAACATCTTATCTCGACTTTTTTCTTCTTGCGATCTATATGATTCTAAAATCTTATTCTTAACTGTTTCAGGTATCATATTTAGATCGATTAAACGTTTATTACGCATATAATTACGTGATTGAGGATGATCAAATTTACCATCTAAACCAAGTTCAATAAACGCATCAATTTTCTTTTGCGTCATTGGCTTTTGTCTTTCTCCAATAACAAAGCAATTATCATTAGAAAGCACATTAGGCACGCCGTCACCGCTATCACCTTTGAGAATATGTTCTGCCAAATAGCGTTCAGGATCTTTATGGGTAATCCATTTTTTACGAATAGGATCATATTGCTTCACGTGTGTATGTTGATGTAGCTGGATAAAATCTTTATCTGCAGAAAGAATAAGAATATCTTCAAAAGGATTTTCAGCTCCTTCAAGAATTAAAGTTGCGATAATATCATCAGCCTCAGCAGATTCAATATCAATTACTTTATAAGGGAAATAATCTTTAAGCTCTTGGCGAATCTTATTGAGGCATTCAAAAATAGCCTTCCAATTAAGTTCTGATTTCTCTTGAGCTTTTTTACGGTTTGCCTTGTAGTAAGGAAACATCTGTTTACGCCAGTAATTGGTGTTATCGCAAGCAATAACTAGATCACCATAATCTGCACCAAATTTAGACTTATAAGAACGAAGAGAATTCAACACCATGTGTCGTACCATATTCTCTTCAATATCTGCATTGGTATGGTTGCCCAACTGCATCATTAGATTAGATATCATTACTTGATTCAAATCAATAATAATCATGATATTATTCAGCTTCCGCTGTCACCTTTCTCATACAAAGTTATGTTAAGTTTTTCTCTCATCGTTAGTTCGTCTATATCGTCTTCTGATTGTATAAAAATATCATCTGCTAATTTTTGAAACGGATGTTCAAGATCATGCATTTTACACAACAATGAACGTATTGATTCAACAATCAATGCACCATCTTTAAGATTGTCATCTATCTCATCTTCATCAAGAGAAATTGAGAATCCAGCTAATTCAATGTTAGTAAACAACATAGGAATAATAGTCGTTAATGTCTCATTGATATGATTAATTTTAACCATCTTAATATTAGTGGCAATATCAATCTCATCAATAGGAACAATACGAGTATTGTTCGTTGGAAATTTAATTACGTTCGACGGTGTTTTTTCCATATGCTTCATTCTATGTTAATACACGTTAAAAGTCAATATATTTATTATTTTAACAATGGCTAGCAATACGACTTCCATAACCTGTAAATTTAAAATCGTATACTTTACACTCTAAATTAGATGAAATTGATTCTAATACTTGTTCTTTTTTATCAGCAGTAACATAGAACAGAAAAAAACCACCACCACCAGCGCCAAGGAGTTTACCACCAAGAGCACCAGCATTAATAGCTTTCATGTATATGTTATCAAAATATTCATTAGTAATGTCAGTAGCTACTGCTTTCTTATCCATCCAAGCATCATGAAGAAGAGCACCAAATGAATCTGTATCACCTTGCATTAGATAATCACGAGCAATATATGCTTTATTCTTCGATCGACGAACGAGATTAAATTTTTCTTTATCGTCCATAGCTTTCTGTTGTTTCTGTAAAATGCTATTGGCAGATCTACCACGTCCACTGTATACTAACAGTAAATTGTCTTCAAGTTGATTAAGTGTTGCATTACCAATAGTTATTGGGGTTACTTCAACATCACCATCTTTTTTAAACTCAAACAAATTAAGACCACCAAAAGCAGCTGCATATTGATCTTGTTTACCTACAGGATAATTACATTTATCCATTTCAATTTGACAAGCAATATCTGCAAGATAGCGACTCGAAGCAGATTCCCATTTGCTACTAGCTAGAGCATTAACAAGACCAACAGTAAATGCAGATGAAGAACCAAGACCAGATCCTCTAGAAAGAATATCTGAAATTGAAGCAACTGTTATTTCTTTAGAAATGTTAAAGTATGTTAATGCTTCCTTAGTGATAAGGTGTTGCATCTGTTCCACATCCGGCGTTTCTTCAATTACATCATACATAATCTTAACGCCAAGATGTGGAGTTTTATGAACGCAAACATAGATATATTTGTCAATAGTACAAGATAACGCCGCTCCTTGTTCTTTTTCATAAAAAGTTGGCATATCACTACCACCAGAAAAGAAACTAATACGAAGCGGAGTTTTTGAGATAATCATTATGAAGTCCTGTAAACGAACTGCTGCTTAGGAACAGATCTACTTTCAACTGTAGGGTATTTATTATATAATTCTTTAAGGGTTATATCCCACATATGCTTAATACGATTAATGTGATATCTATTATCAACATATGTTTTATTAAATGCAATCATGTTAAGATGTTTCTTATCACGAACCATATTAATAGTTACATCTAGATATTTATAAAATTCATTGCAATGATTATTCTTATTATCATAATCTATATTGTACATCATATTTAATGAACCAGATGATTCTGGTAATGCTGCTAGATTAGGATGAACACAAACAAGACCTGCACTCATAGCCTCTAACATAGCACGACAACTAGTTTCATACCAAGTACTAGGATAAGCAAAAATATGTGATTTATTAAGATGTTGTTTTAGTTCTTCATTAGGAACATATCCATAATATGTCATCTGTGGATGATTACGAACACGATCGTATAGAGGTTCAAATTGTTTATCTGCCTCATCCCACCCATAAATTTTAAATGATGAAAATACATCTAGATGAATATCTAGATTAGTCTCAGCTAATTTTTCAAATACAGGAATAAGAAGATCTAAACCGCGTTGTGGTGTAGAAGTATAAACAAGATGAATTTTTCCATCATCCTTCATACTAATAACATCTTGTGGTGCTGGGTCAATACCAGATTCTAAAACAACTGATTTATCATTAGGTTGAATACCATGTATCAACTGATATCTTTGATACTGCCAGTTGCTAATAAATACAAATTTATGGAACTGATCTTTAAAGGAATTATCTTGAAACTTCTTAGACTCGGGATCTTCTGGTAGATCATGACACCAAAACATTCTAATCTTTGTTGGATCAATATCACGTGGTCTTGAACATATAATCTGAAAGTTATCAAGAAGCTCTGGATCAATTAAACCAGCAAGTTTACGTTTTGCTATTTCTGTTCCACCATTGGCGTTCTTAGAAACTTCATTTTCTTCAAATCCATTCATTATTATAGCACCTTATATCTTAATAGTAAAGCCTGAATTCTTAGCATCGTCATAAAACATCTTAACAGTTTCCAACGAATACATATCTAGATTCTTACCAAATGTTTCCATCTTCTTAATGATAGCTGGAGGCATGGTAATAATATCACATCCAGAACGTTCTGCCTGTACATAATTAAATGGCTCACGTGTAGAAGCCCAAAGAAATTCTAGTTTTGTATTATTGTTTTTATATTTGGAAAAATAATCAACACCAAACTTAATATAGTTTTCTGGATCAACACCAGCGTCAGCAATACGTCCAGCAAAAATTGATACAATACTAGGAACAAAATGATTAAGATTATCAACAACTTCAATAATCTGTTCTTGAGTAAATACTGCTGTTACATTGCAACTAATACCAGCATTAGATAGAGCCTTATATAGATCTTTTGTTGAATACTTATTTGTTGTTGTAACAGGAATCTTAATATAAACTCTGTAATTGTTTCTAATACCCCACGCATGAATTCTAAGAGCTTGTTTATTCATCTCACCTAGATCGTCAGCAAATACTTCCAAACTTAGTGAAGTTTCTGGTCTATGTTCTGCTAGATATTCAATTACTTCATTAGCAAACTTTTCATAATCAGTAACACCTGCTTGACGCATTAGCGTTGGATTAGTCGTAAATCCCAAAATATTAGGATTTTTTGCTGCTTCAATAATACCATTCATATCAGCGCCATCGGCGTATACTTTAATCATAATTTGGCTCCATAAATTTATCAATAGTAACGATTAATTTGCATGCTTGTAAAACATTATCACATATGTAGTCTGGTTGGATATCTTTATATTCTAGTGGAAATGTGTACTCTTGTCCAATAAAGATAGTACTTAAACCACTTCTGTGTCCAGCAACGATGTCTTTCCATCTGTCACCTATTATATAGCTAGACACTCTATCAATGTTATATTGCTTAATTAAAGTTTCTAACATACCATTATTTGGTTTGTACCAAGCTGATCCACGTTCATATGCTACTAATACATCATCTACACGCAACCATGATTTAATCATACGATGCATCAAATCCAGATGTTTCTTAGGAAGTTTTCCATCTACAACATCTGGTTGATTTGTTACAACAAAGGTCATATAATCGTTTGTCTTTACATGATCAATCGCAGCTCTAGCACCTATAACTAAATCAAATTCGTTAACATGCCAGGGTGCTGTCATTTCATCATTACCATCAGAATTACGATGATTGACTAAACGATTAAGAACACCATCTCTATCAAAAAAGACAGCTCTTACCACTTTGTCTTGTTTATCTGTAAATTTGGATTAGAGACGAGACAGTGCCAAATCACGGCTTGGAATGCTTCAGAATGTGGAGTAACACGATCTGGTGACAACGGAGGAACAACGACACAAACGTCTGAATTGTTAGCTGTATAACCATCTGGTTTACCAACAATACCAACAACAGTAGCGTCAACTTCCTTAGCAAACTTGATCGCTTTGATTAACCCAACAGAAACATTACGCTCTTCATCACCACCACCAACAGAAAGGATAAAAATTGTATCCTTATAACTTAGTCGGCTGACTTTGAGATATTCGACAAATACGGTGTCAAAACCTTCATCGTTTGTGCGAGCAGTAACTTCTGATGCGTTATCAGTTGGTGCGTAAGCTTCGATTCCACAGAGTTTGCGGAGGTCGTTAACCATGTGTGAGGCATTGCCAGCACTACCGCCAACTCCAAGGATGAAGACACGACCTTCGTTGAAATCTCTAGTATGTGCGAGGGTTGAAGCAAGGCGCTCTACTCCGTTCTTATTGATAGCTTCTGCAATAGAAACTACTTCCTGAAAGTACTGATCACTAAAACTCATGTCAAACGACTCCTCAGTTCAGTTGAACTATATCCATGGTAACGATTATTGAACAAGATTTTAATACTACGTTGTTCACAAATATCTTGTCCTGTTAAGTAAGTATCATTATATTCAACACCAACAAACCTAACATCAATTGGTTCAATACCCATAATGTTAATTAGATCTTCTTCAGTTTCATAAGGAATAATTTCATCTACATATTTACAACCACGAAGTTGAACAAAACGTTCATACATAGATTGCACAGGCTTATTTTTATCAGGACGATCAATTCTAGGATCTACATGCAATCCAACAATTAACCAATCACAATATTGTTTACACTCTCTAAGCATCTCAACATGACCTGCGTGAAGCAAATCAAATGCGCTACAAGTAAACCCTTTAATCATATTTATTCCTTCACGATATAATAGTTATTACCGCCATCCCATTTAATAAGACCGTCAGATACCAAAGGAATTTGTGTCATGTTTTTATCTTTAAAGAAGTTAGCAAAGTAATCTTCATTAACGGAGAAACCAAAAATATTAGACTGTGCAAGAATAAGCCAGTTCTTACTGTCCTTAATCTTAGGCATAAGTTGTTCACGATACTCTACAGGTGTTTCACTTAATGCCCAAGTAGATATAACAAGATCGGCAGGTCCTACATTATCATCTTCAAAAGAAAATTCTGGTGTGATACCTTGTTTGTTTAGATAAAAATTTTGAATTGGTTGTGTTTCTGGAATATCAACAATAGTATATTTGCCTTTAAATCCCATAGCATGTACTACAGAACACATATCACCATAACCAGCACCAATTTCAACAATAGATTCATACTTTGACAAATCTTCTTTACCAAAGCCAGCAATCATAAGATGCGCTATGTCTTGAATACGTTGCATACTAGTACTAAAATCTGATGTAACGTACAATGCTTCTTTCATGTTTTCTGGAATACCAATCCAGTTTTCAGCCAGTGCCTCAGCAACATCTGGATTCCTTGCTGCATGATAAAATGCTTCGCCAAGAAATCTAGATGTTCTATACTGAGTAACAAGAGGAACATTATGAATACTTGCCCAAAGACGAAAACGATTTAGTGGCAAATTATCACAATCGTGTTTAAAAACTTCGCGCATCGTTGGCCAATAATCAGGACCATTAATTTGCTTAGCTTTTTTCATCTTAATAGAATTTTCTGATCCTTCATCGAAATCAGACCAAATTAAATTTGACATAATATATTCCTATTAATTAAAGTGAAGGAGCTTTTCTTTCAAGGAAAGCTGTAGAAAACTTTTGATACTTAAAGTATTTTTCAACAAGGTTAGCAACAACCTGTGGATCAAATGTCTTGCAAGAGAATACATCAAGATACATAGTATCATTTTCGTTAACAAAATGAGCACAAATATTTGAAGTTTCAATTAACTGAACAAGAGTATATCCTGCCTTATTACCTGATCCAAAATTAACAACCTGAGGTTCTCCATATGGTACCATATCGATATCAACTACAAGCTGTTTAACAAATGCTGTAATATTCTCAGCATCCGTAATTGCTTCATGGTCACAACCAGAAGCGTCAATAATTAAATGATAACCCCAATAATCTGCCATTTTATGTAATCCTTGTATAATCAATTTTGTTGATGAATGCTAGCTTCTGTTCTTCAGTCCAGCTTTTAAAATAATCATTGTCTTCGTCAAACATCTTAATATATTCTTCCTTACTTATCTCTTTGTGAGAAAGAAATATAATGGGTTCTAGATGTAGTTGCGAAAACTCGTTAAAATTAGTATCGCCCTCACGCATAACAATTTCATCAAAAGCATGCTCTACATCATCTTCAACTTCTACGCAATAACGAATACGAAATTGCGATAGACAATCAACCATGACAAGTTTTTTCATTAAATATATCCATCCACTTCTTGTACATATTCAACTGTGTCTACACGAAAAGAACGCCATCCATTAGCACGTACATCCCAACAAGCAATAACATCAAGATTTTCTTTTCTCGAATGTTGCTCATCAAGATGTTTATCATCATGTGGAATTACATTTTGATCTAGTGTACAACGCATTATGCGACGCTCACCATTTACCTTAACAAAGGTAACTTCCATAACATGCTCCTTAAGATCATTAAGGATTTTATTTCTTTCATACTTCATATTTCACCTATTCATTTAGAAGTTGTGTTGATGTGTTATTCTGTTCGTTTAATCTTTGAGCCAACTGATTATAACCCCCAATAAAGAATCCGTCAATCACTATTACAGGAAAAGCTTTAGCTGTAGGATATGTTTCCTGAAGTTGTTCTCGTGTAAAATTAACATTTAAAATTTTTTCTTCAAAAGGGATGCTATGGTTAATAAGAACATTTTTTGCTCTTGAACAATACGGACAATTAGGCTTAGTCCAAAGAACGATATGCTCCATTAAAGTCGTTCCGTCCAATAAGCAAGAACATCATCATAATTTTCTGGATTATATCCGTTATCCAACATATCCATCTCTACTTGGAATTCTAGATCACTCTTGTTCATGTACTTCAAGGCTCCTATTTGTAATATGATACTTAGTTGTTTTTTCTAGTGTTTCAGAATTTTCTATACCTTCTTTATATGGATCTATATCTAATGCATTTTGCTGCCACAATAAAAATCTATTATAAAGTTCTAAATCAGCCATTAAACTATCAATTTTAAGTTCAACATTCTCTAATTGCCTGTGGGGAATAATTGTAATAAAACCAATTGGGTCACCTTTCTTAAAAGTAACCTTTCCTGGACGTGTCATTTTCCAGTTTAAATAAAACGTCATATGAGTCCAATTTGTCTCTACAAGAGATGTTAATTGAACAGCACCATCAACAAAAAAGTTTGGTGCACCCATTGATAATACTGAATAATCACCTTCTGTTTTAATAACATACCATGTTCTAATTGAACAAATACCATGTCCCATACCAGTATTGAATAAATGAGCATCTTTAGTATATGAATGAACACAAAGATCTGTTGGCTTAGAACCACCATTCCATTCAATAGTAAAGTCATCAGGAGCTCTAAACTCCCAACCACTCTGACATGCCATTGTTAATGTCAAATCATTGTATAGTAAATGATCGGCATTGTCAATCCAATCTCGCTGTATTTTACCTGGAAAAACGGGTAGCGATTTAGTATAATCAACGGAATAGAATGTTATATTCATGGCAATATTACTTTCTGTAAATCAATCCTGCTATCATAAGCTCTAAGTCTAGAATAATATTCTAGATATAATTTTTGATCTTGGACACCATATTTGCCAAACCATTGTCCTCTACAAATATGTTGAACTTTAATTTTACTTGTTTGGTCTCTTAATGACCAAGACAATTTTCTTGCTTTTTCTTCTGATCTATCCCAAAATACTGGTCTTTTATCTTTTTGAGCTACTTGATATAGATGAGCACAAATAAATTTAGAAGGAGCAAAAATAAAATAACCTGCTGTGTAGGCTCTAATAGCAAGAGTTATTTCTTCTCCGAGAAAAAATATTTCTTCGTCATATGGCACATTAACAACAAAATCGCCAGTTGTAAACAAAAATCCGCCAGCAATAAAAAATTCATGTTCAATTACATCACTTGGATCAATAAATCTAGCAGCTGCTGAAGGTATAATATTAACAACGTTCATATGAAAACGTGTTGGTGATTTATTGGGGATAAATCTTTCGCCTTCAGGATTAAATTCATATGCACATGGATATGCAGTAAGAATAGCCTTACGTCCATAATGTAAAGCTCTTTCATGATCTTCTAGTAACAAACGATCCCAATTTTTTTCAAATATAATATGAGAATCTATTTGGAGGTAATAATCTTCTCCATTATAATACTTTTGGCAATTTGCACGAGCCCAACAAACACCTTTTGCTTCTCTAAAGTCTACCTTAATATGAGTTACATTAGGCATATTATCAAGAGGATCAAAAGTATTATCTTCAAGATCAATTTGAGAATAAACACAGATACGAATCTTTAGATCCCCAGAAGAGTTATCTAAAAGATTTTGAACTGTGTTTAGTGTTTCTGAATCTTTATAGTTTGCTATCGAAACGAATAATGTTTTCTGGCTCAAATGTACTTCTCAATTCTTCTAATGATGTGATGCGTAAACCATTTTTCATAATTATAGGCAATACTTTTGCTCTCGGAAATAACTCTTTAAGCTTATCTAATGTAATATCTTTACCTATTATATATTCTCTGTAATAAGCACGTTTCTCAGCAAAGAATGCTTTAACTTCATCACATTTATTACATTGTTCATTAGTATATATTTTATACATGAAGATGTCTATATTGTTCGGGTATTGATGTCTCAAATTTTTCTAGAAAACCATAATGTTGTACTGATGTTTGTACATCAGAATAACCACCTTTTTGCCATGCAAGATGGGGGTTTGATACTATTGCCATACAATTCTTTTGTAGATCAGCAAAGTTACAATCTGTTGGACGATTGATCCTATAGTTTTCTTCTATGATTTTATCATAAATTGTACTATTGATACCAATAGCATGAAGACATACTGTATTGAAAACTCTATAGACATTATCTGATAGCATTTGCGGCATATGTGCAAGGTGATTACCACCCAAGTATATTAAATCCCAATGATCAGGAATTTGTTTTGAAATATTATTCCATAGCTCATTAAAATTATCATGAAGAATAACATCATCTTCAAATACTAGGAAATTTTTCCATCCAAGAATTTTTGCTGTATTTATCATAGACATAAATGAAAGATTTCCACCTATTCCACCAGCATTTGCCCCTTGAAGATGAGGTGGGTGGACATAACCATTAGCATCAACGTTATTGCTCCATGGTAAAGCTAGTTTTGACCCTTTAATAGCTGGAAATCTCGTTGCAGCAATATTAAACTTTTGAAACAGTTGCTGACACTCATTCCAGCGATCTGTTCTTTCATCGAGATTAAGACAAAAGATTCCATCAAAAAAATTATTTAAAGACATATCATATTCTCTTTGAAACATTTGATTATCAAGACGTCCATTTCTTCCTAATGCATTATAGCCAATCATAAAAACCTCACGTATTAACTAAAAGTCCAGCAATATAAATTGCAGTTAAAATTATTTGAACAACTATTAAAGACCATTTACGCCACATAATACCAATAAGAATCCAGCCAACATTACCTGCTAATGAAAAGTAAACATTTAATGGATATATATTCCAAGCGGTTAATGCTACGCCAATGGTTAGAACAGCCGTTGAAGACCATTCTAACCAAAATCCCCAATTAATTTTAGGCATTAAGAAACTTTCTTATAACTTGCCTTAATATTCTTCTTCTCTATAGTTTCAAATCCAGCATCAAACAACAACTTTTCAATATCATCATGATCATACATCCAGATATCATCATAGACGTAAACAGCACCAACAGGTGCTCGCTTAAGGAAGAAGTCAGTCTCTAGTACCAATGTCTTGTTATCATGAGGTCCGTCAAAGAAGACAAAAGCATATTCATTAACAAGAGTCTTTACATTATTATAAACAGGTACGCCATCATTGTAGCGATTAAAAAATTCTGTATCTTCCAAACAAAAGAATGAGAAGTCAAAATTATTTTGATAAGCGTAATAATACAATGAAGGAATAACACGATTACGCATTGTGTTATCATAATCAAAACGCTGAGGAGAAGTAATATCTTTTGACTTAGGATCACCTTCAATCTTACGATCTGGATTATGAACAGCCATATTCAAATTAGTACATTCAATCTCAATATTACCATATGGATCGATGCAAAACAATGGTCTATTAGTGTTATTCTGTGATGCCAAAGCATCAATAATCATTTTTGCTGATCCACCACGGCGAGTACCAATTTCAACAATAGCACCTGGTGTATTATTTACTGCCAATGCAGCATTTACAAGGATTTCATATTCCTGTGAATCAGTACCAAATACTTCTTCATCACTAAATCTAATCATCGCCATATCATTTTCCTTTCGTAGGTAACATTAACAATTCAACATAAAGTCTAGCTCTACCTTTATTTTTAAAATCTAATATCTCAGCTACTCTACGTGTAACATCTAATTGAAGATTTTCTGAAAAAGGTCCACGATCATTTATCATAACATTTATTGTATTATTATTTTCTGGATTAGTCAATTTAAGTATTGTACCAAAAGGTAATGTTTTGTGAGCAGCAGTTAACATATTACGGCTAAACAAATCACCATTAGCCGTATATATGCCTTTCTGATACCAAACAGCATTTTCTTGATATATCTTATTGTATTCAGTTGGTGTTTCTCCAACTTCATCAGAAATAGGAAGTTCGAAGAATGAAAATGAAGCACAACCGTATAGTGACAAACTACAAAGTATTACTAATAATATTTTTTTCATATCTTTCCTAAATGTATGAAATAATTGGTGCGCCGGG
>Ga0214246_1000141_pt1 | contig 20314 bp, 39 predicted proteins | sample TroBogypolimnion_41_FD_153084 | JGI IMG/M metagenome (GOLD analysis project Ga0214246, IMG submission 153084) | Freshwater microbial communities from Trout Bog Lake, WI - 29MAY2009 hypolimnion | ecosystem: Environmental > Aquatic > Freshwater > Lake > Hypolimnion/Profundal zone | place: Trout...
TGTGTGACCATGTAGATTATACTTACGTTTATAAAGCGAACTTTCATGAATAGGAACATGAGTCAGAATACAATCAAATTCTTTAAATTCTCTCCACATCAACACTTTTTGAAAGTGTTTTTGAATAAACTCGCTCTTACCATTGTCGTGATTACCAAGTATTAATCGTTTTCGACCACGAAGCCTTGGTAACATTTCATAACCTTTGTCGAAATAAACGTCACCAAGATGATAGACAATATCATTATCCTTGACAGTTTTATTCCAGCATTCAACCATATGCTCATTCATATGATGGATGTCATGAAACTCACGCAAAGGTTTATTTTCTGTGTCAACAAATTTGAGGATGTTTTCATGCCCAAAATGAGTGTCACTGATGATGAATATGTTTCTCATGTGCTCTCCCATGCCCAGTTAACAATAATCCAATCTTCAAGACAATCTTGAAAACTATAGTTATTAGCTACGTGTTCTTTTCCAAACTTCTTACACATTTTCTCATGCCAATATGGCCAATATTCATGGAGAATTTCATCCTCTGATTTTACCATTACATACCCACCTTTTTCATCAGCAAGTGGACTTTCTGGATCATATTCGTCATAGCAGAAGTACCTCACTTTTTATACTCCATATAATGCTTGCTACAAGTACGACGGTATCCATTATCTGTAGGAAATCCAGATGAAATATAGTCGCCGCATCCCTCAACATCACAAAGGCCAATGATATCTTTGATCTTGCTCATATCATTTTCAACAACAGCTTCGCGAATATTTTCCCTCAAGTTTAAATCAAACTCATTGGAAATAGTAAGACCATCTGCACACAGAGGAACATATGCATCAGCACTAAACCGAAGACGATCATAGATCAGGTATCTGTACGAACCGCCTTCTTGAGCGTGTTCGACAATATGCTTCATCACCCATTCAGTAACGAGTAGCTTGATGTCATAATCAACATCTTCAATATCCTTGATACTCATATTATCTTCCAGCTAACATGATCATTTGCAAATAACAGATACGACGTTTAAATGATCGTTCTCTGTTCCACTCATAGATAACCAACCTTGGACGCTGCTTATCTTTTCTCTCTATTTTAACATCTAGATCTACTGGCAACAATATACCAATATGACGCAAAGCTTTGTGTGGTTCATATTCTAACTGAGTCAATAGCTGCTTGTCATACCAGCAACGAGAAAGAACAGCGCCAAGATATTCCATGACACGTTCTTTGACATCTGCGGAATTAATAACTGTTTCAATTGGTGGCTCTTGTTCAAACTCTTCTTCATTTCTAGTTGATTGATAATATTGTATTGATCGATCATATACTAATGCAGGTAAGCTCATTTGAACCCCAAGAATTTAGATTTATCAAACTTAGATTTAGGTTTACTTCTCTCACTATCTTCATCGCCAAACTTACTATTATCAAATACAGATTTATTAGATTTTGGCCCATCTAGAAGATCAGACTGAGCGGATTGCTCACAATCGTATAGCCGCATCTTGCTGCGATCCACACCAACAACAAACTTAGTATACAACCCTGGATCATTATAGCGATTCTTGAGCTGCTTAACCATAATTTGATTGTATTGCTGAAGCTCTTCGGACGTGATGATCGCAAACATAAAATCAGCTGTGGCTGGGAGTCCAAAGGATTCTGATGTATCTTCCAATCCCACGTCGCTGTTCGAATATCCACTTCGAGTTGTTTGAGTCGCAGAGACGACAGGAACATTGAACTCCACTGCAAGCCCTCGTAGTTCTTCTGCGATTGACTTGACAAGGGTATAAGAATTGACTTGGGCTCCATTTTTAATCCTCGATGACATACAAATATTCAAGTAATCAATATAGATAATATCTGGTACAAAGTTTTTCTTCAACTTCAATTCATTTAGAAGATGACGGAAGTTTGCCGACCCTGCGCATGCTGTAGGGTACTCCTTGACAATTAGCTTACCCTGAGTTTTATTACGAATACGCGAGACCTTTTTATCGTAGATATCTTTAGGCAATAATGCTAGTTGATCAATAGGAGTATCAAGTAGGTTAGCATCGATACGCTCTGCGATCTTTTCTTCCGCCATCTCCATCGTAATGTACAACACATTCTTGCCACCAACAAGATTAGATGCTGCACAATGACACATAAACAGTGACTTACCAACACCTGTATTATGAGATGATACACCATTAGTATAATACCTATGGTTATCATGGTTTACGTTGATGTCAACGATTGGAATCTTATATCCTGTTTTGATAACTGAACAAAACTTATAAGTGCCATCACTCATTAGAATATGGGCGCCATCTACATCTTCCAATCGATGCGCTGAAACCCAACCTACAGTAGTTTCAAATAGATGTTTTGCATTACATCTTACAAGTTCAATACCTTCACTTACAAGAACATACTCATCCCATTTACCTTTATCAATAAAGAAGTTTACACCTACCCACCCATCAGGTGATGTAACTTCAACCTCATAACCACTCTTCAATAACTTATCAATATCACTGATACTAACTTCTTCTTCAATCCACACAGACATAAAAGTCCTCTCTATATAAATAATAAATGTTCGTCACGGTACCGCAAATACCCACGAACTCTATCGCTAACAAGGAGCAACAGCATGAGTATTTATTCAACTATCTATTATAACCTATGTAATAGCAAAAGTCAACTAAAAGATAAATGGTGTAAAGGTTCAGGTCTTCACAGACACCACATAATACCAGAACATTCTAGTGGTCTTGATGAAGACAGTAACTTTACTTATCTTACTGTTAGAGAACATATTATAGCACATTATCTCCTTTATAAAATGAATAAGAATCCTAACGATTTACGTTCAATGAGAATGTTAGGTGCTAAACTAACACCTGAACAGAGAAGAATAGTTGGCATCTGGTGTAGAGATAATAACATTGGTATTCACAGTGCAACTCCTGAACAAAAAAGTGAATGGCAAAATAAAGGTAGACAGACTCAAAAAGAATCAGGTGACACTAACTCATTCTATTATTGGTCAACTGAAGAAGGTCGTAAAGAGAGAGCATCATTAGGTGGTAAAGCATCTTTATCTTCAGGTAATAATAAACAGTTCGAGTATTGGATGTCACCAGAAGGTCGTAAAGAGAGAGCCAAGTTAGGTGCTGCTTCTTCTGGTAAAAAATCAATAACAAATGGGGTTATAAACCGTAAACTTAAGACTGAAGAAGAACGTCAAGAGTTTATAAAGAATAACCCAGAATGGCGTATTGGTATTACTAGGAAGAAACCCTCCGGTATCTAATCACAACCTTAGTATCAGGGTGAACACAACCTGCTAACGCAATGTTGAGCGTCTTACGGGGCAACCCACCTTGTGTTGCTTTGTTAAGGTAGTCGAGGTCGAACGGGATTCTAATTTCCTTGGTGTGATAGAAGTCATAGCGTGAATCCGCATCTTCAAGGAAGTCATGACCAATGTGTGTGTCAAACGATACAGCAAGTGCATCGGAGAGTATCTGAGGTATCGACCCTTTAGAGGTTTTCCCAGAGCTATCATCAAGAATCCCGATTGACGCCATGATCGCATTATAGATTGCTTTGTCTTGACAGAACTTTTCTGTCTGGTCCAAGAGCCAATCAATCTGAGTTTCTTTGTCAAAAGTAAGACCATTAATTAATTCCTTAGATTGTTTAAAAGTTTCTTCGCCGATGCCATCCTTGTTCGATAGATCAATTGCCAAAGCTTCTCTAGAAGGAAATGCATTGTACTTGTCTACGTATTCTTTGATGAGTCGATAGACTGTTTTGTCTGATTGTGTTGTGAAGTATTCTTCCTTGAGGAACGGAATAACTTTACGACCATATTCTTCGTTGAAGACCAAACTACCAAGAATCGTATTTTCAATCGCCATTTCCAATCATCCATCCCTACGTTACGAGCATAAATTTCTGGTGACTCGACCATTGTTGCTTTCAATGGTCGAGTGCTATAGTCATACTTAATAGAGCTAGGCTGTTTTTGATACATTTAAAATTCCTGCAGTAAAATTTGATGCAGCTGATTCAGCATAATGAAAGCTTTTACCAGGGAAAGAAATTGAATCTACAATCTTTAATCCACTCAGGTGTACATCATAACACTCAACAAAATAACATTGGGAATTAGTATCAACACATACTAGAGCCTTTTTATAATTATCGTCACTCCAAAACTCAGATACTACCTTGGACATCATCGCTCTCCATAATTGAGCCCATAGACATCTTATACTTACCTTCAATATACTTAGCAAAGTCAGTATTAGAAAACATATCCATCCAAAACTTCTTGTTATCTACAATGTCACCAGATCTCATTGATGGCTGACGGACTTCTCCAGTATCCTTATCGACTGTTGCATACCATCCATTCTTTGGCTTAACAATATAACCACCGTCGAGAGCGACATCAAGGAGACCTGACCAACGATTAATACCACCTTCAAAAGAAACGGTAATTGGAATCTTTGATTTTTCCTTAACATATCGAGACTTCTCCACATTGATAACGAAATGATAACCAGAAATGCCATCAGCATCCTTTTCTTGCTGACGTCCAAGAATCCAAATAGCATCAGAAGAATAATAACTACCAGTACCACCACCAACGATATCCTTAGGATACAAGCCAATTTCCTTATAGGTATGGTTAACTACTACCATAGGAATATCTTTAAGTGTTAGATGAGGAGTAATCATTCTAAACAAAGACTTCATCTGCTTAGCACGTGACATATCTGCTACTGACTTGCCATCTAGAGCGTCATCAACTTCTTTCTTAGAAGCAAGGTTACCAATAGAATCAATAACAATCATAACACGATCTTCTCGTGTCAACTCCTTCATCTGCTTCATAATATCAAACTTTAGTTCTTCAACGTCAGTAATAGGTGTATGGACAACAGAATCAAAAGGAATACCAAACGTCGTAAAATAAGACTGAGGAGTACCAAATTCACTATCATAAAACAAAACGATACCATCAGTATACTTCTTTAAGAAAGCCGAGGCAAGTAGAAGGGCGAAACCAGTTTTAAAATGCTTAGAAGGACCAGCCAACATAGTTAGACCAGGTGTAATGCCGCCATCAACAGACCCAGACAACGCTACATTAATCATAGGTACAGATGTAGGAATCATATCCTTCTTGGTAAAGATCTTACTATCTGTAAGAGTAGAAGTCATATCAATTGTGCTATTCTTAATCAATCTATCTTTAAGTAACATTTTGTTCTCCTAACACTGCATCATCAATTTTAAGTATATTAGCTTCTTTAGGTTTAGTCAAGCTTTTTAATTGCCCCAACCCATGGTTAGCTGCAAGTAGAAGGAGAACAGCAAGAGGATCAAAAACGGCAACCAGAAGCAATATGACCATACGGACTGCTTTTTCCAGCTGGTCGTTACCGGCGCCCGAATAGACCAACTCTGCAATATACTTGAGTGGTCCCACCTCTGCTTCCAGCTTTTTGATTCCGGAATTGAGGGCAACTTTTTCGGCGGTATATGTGGATATATTCCTGACATATTCTTCTTTCCTTTTAACTAATCCATCTCTTGTTTTTCTTTGTTTATCAGCTGCTTGAAGGGAAGTTGAAGCTTGACCTTTATCAGTTAATTTACTAATAGCAGCATCTATCTGTGCTATTTGTTTATCTAAATCTGTAAGCGATTGTTTTTGAAACTCTATCTTTTGTTCTAATATCTGAACCTTATCTGCAGATCCAGTGTTAATATTCAATGCTTGATCAATATGCGCTTTTGATAAAAATCCAAAGATTCCCATACTTGATATAAACATTAAAATAATAACTGCTCCTGTTAAATAGGATTTCAGCAATAATGGGCATGAACGCCAATTGTGATGTAACCATGATACTGTTATTAACTTTCCTGCTTCTAAAGCTATGCCCATAATGATAACAGCATTAACTGCTGAAGAAAATATAGCAGTTAAACCTATAATAGAATAATAAGCAGATACTGCTGAAACAGCTAATGCAGTTATTAATGCTAAATAATTAATCATTCTTTTATATAGTCATCGACCTTTTTAATAAAGGCTTGTATCTTTTCAGCTCTTTCAGGCCAAAGGATATATGTCTTCTCTGGATCCTTAGATAGATTAGTAAGTAGAGGCATAATCATATTACGAAGCCCCATAAGTTTACCTTGAAGCTCTATTGAATTTTGTTCCATTTGTTTTGTTGTTTGTTGAACTACCTTAGATTGTTCTTCAACTTTCTTTTTAAGTAGTTCTTCATGTGCTTTCAGTTCTTGTTCTGAGACAAGACTAAAACCGAAATCGTCATCGGTTAACTTCATTCGAAAAATCCTTCTAATGTTGATGTGTTATCAATATCCCAATCAATTACTGAAGTAATTGATCTAATAGGCTCAACAAAGCTCTTATTGAATTGCATCTCTCTATCAATGTACTTATCAAGTCCAAACCCAGTTGGAAGTTCATCAGGTGTAGCGATAACAGTATCATGAAGTGGGTTTGGTATTTTTAAATACGCAAACTTAATCTTATCGCCATCCATAATAGGAGGTATCGTATTTATTTGTTTCTGTATTAGCATATTATTAAACAACAATGCGCCTTTAACGTGTATAGGTGTTCCTTTAATGTAAATGTTTGCTTTATCTTTGTACTTTGACATACCTTTGACCCCACGAGGAAATGCAACATCTTCAAAAGGTAGTGTCATAAATTTATCACGAAATGCTTCAACAAACTTACGAAGTACTTCTACATCTTCGTTCATAATAATACTAAGTGCGTTCTTAATATTCTCACGACAAGCATATGGAGTAGAAGACCTTACAGCTTCAATACCCTGAATCTTCAACTTTGGCTTATCATACTGCACACCTTCAACGTTCCAAGCATTGAGGATGTACATCTTCTTACCACGCCAGATACCTTTATTGGCGATGGTCTCACGCTTCATCTGCATCTTTTGCTGATAAGCATTCATTATTCCTGCAAGTTCATCATAACAAGAATCTAGATAAGGTTGAATTTTTTTGTCACAAAACTGATCAATTACTTTAACTGCCTCAAGCTCATCGCTATTATCTGGAATCAACTTCTCAAATGTAACATAGATGGAATCTGTATCAGATGCAATAATATAATCAACATCTTTTGTTTTACATATCTTATTCATAAAGATGTTCATCTTCTTTTCAATCCAACGAATAGACAGCTGTCCAGACATTGTAATTGCTTCTGCGTTGTTAAAGCTAAACCAACGGAAATATCTATTGCCGAGCTAAAGAGCACCATAAGCAGAGTTCAATTGAATTTTCTTGGCCATTTGAAAATTATGGTAGCGAGAAATATTCTTGATCAGCTGCTCACGGTGCGCTATTAGCTCCTCCTTTCTCATTGCGCTCAAATCTTTTTGCATATCCATCCTTTTGATCTTCCTTTTTTTGGAGTTCTATTAGTTTTAGATGTTGTCCATAAAGTAGTATATGAAAGATTATGTTCTTTACAAAAATCTTGTAGTCTGTTTGTTGTGTACTTGATATTATCGGGCGATAATACTTCAAAATATGAAGATAATATATCTCTCATATTTTCTTTTTCAGTAGCCCATTTTTCTTTTAATTGACCTTTTTGTTTCATCAACGATGAATGATCTGGTCTCTTTTTTCCTGTATTTTTCAACACAGCTTTTTCTAAATTCTTTTTACTAATCAAATCGAATTGATCTTTTTTAAAAGGATCATTTCTGATTCGTTTCATTGCAATAGAAACTTTTTCTCTAGCTTCCTGACTTCTTCTCATTACGTTATTGTCACCAGAACTATCTATATGAGAAAAACCTCCTTTTCCTCCCTTTGTCATATTATAACTGTTTTCGTTTAATACGACAAGCTCTTTTTCTCGAAAATACATATCATTTTCATCTTCACAAAAGCATATAATTTCTTTCGTAAAGTTTTCTTTACCATATTTTTCAATAGCTCGTTTTAACCCAACACCAGAACCGAAGTAATTATCTTCCATATTTGATGTTTTATGAACTCCAATATAGTATTTTTGATTTATGATATTTGTAATTTTATAAATGCAATAAAACATAGAATTTCTCCTTTCTATGTTTATTTATAAAATAAAGGTTTCCTAAGTAAGAAAAATACCACGTTTTTTCATCTCAGCTTCAACTAATTCTAATTCTTGTTTTGCCTCGATCATCTTTTTCTTATAGATAACACGATCATTATACATCTTTTCCATCAAAGCAGGAAGGAATCCTTGCTTGTCCTTACGATACATGCAACCATTAGCTGCATATGTATAATCGTGATCACGAAGATGGAATTCATAATTTACACCATTTAAAATATTATCAATTGAAGGCATTTCACCCCAACGCTTAACAAACGTTTCTGGGCTAATGTTATATTGCATAATCAAATGAGGATATAGAGAGTTCAAATCGAACGACACAACCCACTTACTGAGACCAATTTTAGGTTCTTTAACATGACCACCAACAAGTTCAAACTGTTCCTTTGATTCCTTAAACTGTGGAATAACAATACGACGGTCTAACAGATAGTTATGAATGATAACATCCCATGGACGAACTGTTGTCATAGTGTCGCCATAGTTTACCTTAGCGTCATAAGCAAGTGCCATAACCTGTTCAATAAACTTTAGCTTCTCATCAAGACGATCAACTAGCACACAGTCATGAATATTGTACTCAATAAATTTCTGAAAATTACTCTTATATAACTCAAGTAGTGAACCATATTCTGAATAATCAATCTTCTTCTCACCTAGTTCAATCTGAGATATGTAATCTAGTTTATATGACTCTTGATTACCAAATGTAAACTTGCGATACAACTGATAATAATCTAGTACAGCTACACCAGCTGGACTGAATGTTTGATTCTTTTTACCTTTAAAGTCAACTTCTCTCTCATCAAGAATACCCCACGGAGAAAGTTTCTTAGCTTCTGCTTCTCCAAGAACGTTCTTGATACGATTAACAGTATACGGAATATCAAAGAATTCAATATTCCAACCAGTTACAATGTCTGGTTTCCAACTATCATGATTCCATACTTGTAGAAACTTAGCAAGAAGCTCTTGCTCATTCTTACAACGAATATATTTAATGTTAGGTGCGTGCTCTACATATTCACCACAACCAAAAACAATGTTGTTGCCGTTCTTGCGTAGAGTTATAGCTGTAATCTCTTTATCAGCTTTTTGAATGTCAGGAAATCCTGCGTCAGCAGCACACTCAATATCGATAGTAACAACAGAGACAACTGAAGGATCATAATTGATCTCTCCAGGATAAGCATCATACATAAAGACATATTGATAGTTAGTTAGCCCCCAATAGTTCATATTGGCGACATCTTTGTACTTTTCTACAAAATCTTTAGCGTCGCTGATGCTATCGAATGGCATCTTTTCAACACGAGTGCCGTCTAAAGTTTTATAGAAACCGTTGTTCTTTGCAAGGAAGAGATAAGGCTTATACTTTTCAATATAGTCAACGCGTTGACCATCTTCATATCCACGAACATAAATCTTATCGCCTCTTTGGAAAACACTCGTATAAAATTTCATAACACCCCCATCAAAACATGTAACCTATATGCTATATGACTACACTGGAGATGTCAAGAAATATCAAACAAAGATAGTAAGCGCTTCTTCAAATAGTTCTCTGCGTTCATCAAGACCAATAGTACCACCATTAATCTTTTTTGTAACTGTAAGCACATCTTTATGATCAGCATATTCATTAAGATCATGTTGATCCCAAAACCAAGCAGCAGAACGAATAGCACCCTCTGGCGTTTCAAGATAATCTGGATTACCAATAAGATCTACACCTAAATCTTTACCACAGAGAGTGTAATTAGAACGACCAGTTAGTTGGACTGCACCGCGCCCACGGAAACGATAGCCGTCCCCAGAATCTTCACTGCCATTACCCATGCGATCAGCATACACACGATTAGCAATCGCCTCTGGTTTTCCTCCGTAGTCATCGGGGTCAACATCTCTAAAATACTTTGGAAAAATTTGAACAAGACGAGCTGCCTTATAGTTTAGGTTTTCATGAAGCTTTGTCAACCCACCAGACTCATGGCCTATCTGAGCAAGGAACATAGAGATACGATCTGGTGTATTAATTTCAAACTCTTCGATAACCTTATTGATTGGATCAACAAAATTCTTAAGAAGAAAATCATCTGTATCTTCGAAAAAATTGCATAGCTGTGTTAAAGTAACTTGCATATTAATCTCCTAATTATATGATATAAACATATTGTGTTTTCTTATATTCTTCGATAACTTTCATAGCAAGTTTCCTTGAAACTTTTCCACCTTCTGTTTTAGGTAGCTCATTAACATAATATACGTTTTGTGGTATCTTTGACATACCAAATTTTTCTTTACATGCAGTATGGATTTCAAGTGCTACTTGTTTAACGGCTATAACAAGCACACTTAGTTGATATTCTACATGCTGTCTTTCATCTTGAAAAATCATACAATCATATACGCCGTTAATTTTTCTAATTTCTTCTTCGATTGAAACAGGATCAATTTTTACGCCACCGATATTAAACTGTTCCTTCTTTCTACCAGTAATATATAGTTCACCAAGTTGAAAATAACCAAGGTCGCCTGGTTCAAACCATTCTTCATCTTCTCTATATAATCTTGGTGTTTTAACAAGAACAGTTCCATCTTCGTCAATTTTAAATTCAACATCATCAAATGGATGACCAGAAGAACCATTGAAGTCAGCGACAGAATACAATCTTTTGTTACAAGTTCTTGAAGTTTCAGTTGCACCGTAACCGATGTTTACCTGGTCAAAATACTTAAAAATATTTTCAAGATACTTTACAGAAGTTGAAGATCCTGAAAGATCAGCGGTTGCTTTGAATGGCTTTACTGGTAATTCTTTATCCCTGACAAAATAATCAAACTGTCCATGAGAACCAATAATATGAACTCTAGGATAATTAACTGTCTGCTCATACGTCATATTATGTACGATAGGAATATCATTCAACATAAGAGCAACAGATTTGTATTGCGTTGTTGACTTCAATGGCTGAAAGAGGAAACACCCATATCTTGCATTTTGAAACTGAATATCAAAATTATTGTTCACTCTTTCAAAATATTCTTTATATGAAACAGGAATAAATTTCACATTACCTGTAGTACCAGAAGAATGGGCGATCAAAAATGGCTTAAGTTCATCATCACAACTCAAAAACGTAGTATCAATATCGGCTGGGGGCATATTCCAACTATTATCTAATTCTATACAAGGAACATTTACTTCTATCTGAAGTGGTGACTCATGAAACACGTGAGTCAATTTTAGCTCATTAACAGCCTTAGCTGAATCAACTGAATACTTAATCCAAGTGCAACCAATCATACCACAAGCTACACTAAGAGCTGTTCCAACAATAACGCCAAACACGTCAAGAGCAACAACAGATTCTCGTGTTACTCCATGTTTCTTCATATGCAAAGCAAAGCTAGTTATTAAATATCTGTATTGTTTACCAGAAATAGGTCGATCATTGTCGTAAAAAACTGGTTTGTTTGAATTTTGAAGATGATCTAATAATTGAAAAAAAGGATTATTCATTATATATCTCCATAAAAAAGAAACGGGGAATTTGGTTCCCCGCTATTTATTGTTAAAAAGACTGACTTGGGATTCTTTGTTTCAAAGTATTCGCAACAACATAAGGTATTTCACCACGAGTAATTCCCAAGTCAGAAAGCTCTCTATCTGTTAGCTTATAAAGCTCATTAGAAGCGCCATTAAAAGCTAACGTTCTACGTAACCAAGTTGAAGCTTGATTAATAGAGTATGAAAAAAAATCAAACATTTTATTCCTTAATTTCGATTTCGATCTTCTTTGGCTTCTTATCTTCAGGAATAATGTGTTCCAACCATATCTTCAACATTCCGTTTACCATCTTAGCATTGTTGACAACAACATGATCTGCTAGGGTAAAGGTGCGAGTAAATGGACGATCTGAAATACCCTTATGGAGATAATCGGCTTTAATGCCATCATCAGTTAAGGTTTCAAGTGTAGTATGACCAGCTATCTTTAGTTTATTCTCTTCAAGAGTCAATTCAATATCGTTTTTACCAAATCCAGCAACAGCCATCTCAATCACGTAGACATTATCGTCTGTCTTTTTCAAATTGAATGGAGGGTAGCCAGCGGGCGCATTATTAGCGAGGTAATCAGCTGTTTCTTGTACTTTAGAAAGAAACTTATCTGAACCAACAAAGAATTTATCAAACTTAGCAAGGTCTGAAAAAGTATGGTCAAATCTATAAGGTGTATTCATTGTAGTTCTCCTGTAAGGCGAGATTTGTAATCTATGAGTCCCGAATGGCAACTCACATTACTATATATAACATTTTACCTAATAGAAGTCAATAGTTAGTGTAATTTTCTTTTTAATTTTTCTTCTGTCGTAATAAATAGATCTTTTAGATTACGAGAACACATAAATACTGGAGTTAAACCAGCTGAACGAAATTCATTTGCTATTAAAAGGAATTTTTCAAAATTGTTTTCCTCACCTACTAGATGGTCAGCACAATATTGAACAATTTCTTCCGGTACAATTTGCATATTTTCTATAGATGGAATTTGTTTGATCATGATACGCCACGTTGTTAAAAACATACAATTATTTATATAAATAGAAAAATTATGGAGGATAATATGTTTGGACGTATTCAATTATATATTATAGCTGGTATATTAATATTTAGCGCAATGACTGCTTTTTATTATAATTGGCGCAAAGGTATTGAACGAGAAGCTCTATTAGAATATAATCAAAATCAAATAGAACAAAGCATCAAAGATCAAGAAATTTTAAAACAACAAATTGAAGATATTAGTGCTAAGAAAGCAGAAATTGAAGCTGATAATATCGCTGAGAAAAAAACATTTAACGATAAGCTACAATTAATTACTAATAATTTAAATTTAAAATCAGTTACAGACACTGATAGACCATCATCAAAAATTCTCAAAGATACAGTTAGTAAATTAAAGGACGTTGTGAAATGAGAATATTATTAGCTTCTATTGTTGCTTTATCACTACTAGGTTGTGCTAAGGCACCAACACAAATTATTACAAAAACAGAACTGCAAGTTTATGTGCCTGATAAGTCATTGTTTTATTGTCAAAACGTTAGGAATTTTCCTAATGCAGTAACATTAACTGACGTTCAAGTAGCTAAATTGATTGTAGAGCTACATTCTAAAAACACTGAGTGTCAAAAAAATATGAATTCTGTTTATAAAATTCTTGACGAAGCAAAGAAAAAAACAGAGCATAAAGATTAATCTTGATGATGAATTGTGAAATGATGAACTTGATGAGTTTGCCCATGTTCACCATCCTTTTTTATTTTATTTATATAATAATCTGGCTCGGGGGCAAGGACTCGAACCTCGACCAAAGGATTCAAAGTCCTTCGTTCTACCATTAAACTAACCCCGAATAACCTATAACAACACTACTATTTATTATAGTTTAACAACCAAGAATTAACTTTCTTGTTTTGCTATCAAAGTGTGTAAGCAGATCATCAATTTCAGAAACACGCTCTTGAAGAACACCGATAGTTGTACGGATATGACCAGTATCATGATCTTCAAGTTTTGCTTCTAGGCATGAAATTTCTTTCACCAAAGCGCCTCTGTGAATAACCAATTCCATTGCATAATCTATCATCATTTATCTCTCAGTTGCCGAAGTATTCTTTGCCCGGATTGTCTGCCATGTAGCTTTCTGCAAACGCTTGAGCAGTTTCTTCATCATTACTCTCTGGGATATTTGCCTCTGGATACCACTGAAACATACTAGTGCCAGAGTCAGTGATATTCTCAACACCATATACAACTGAATATGAACCGTCCACATGAACCTTGATGTCAATGCAACGCACAACTTTCTGCTTGGCGAAAGCTCGTGTCTCATAAACATCACGGGTCCACTCTTCGCCTTCATGACGAAGAGTTTCTGTACGATCAAAGTGTTTACAGACACGGGGAACCCAATAGGTGTACCCAATGTCATATTTGGTTTCAATTTTCATCAGTCCCAAAGTCCACGAAAATACTTACCGAACAGCTTGAAGCCATTAAGCTGACGCTCATGAATAGCACTCACAGCATCATAGTTGCCATTGCTATAGTATTCCATTTCCCAATCATCGTCAATCTCAAGGCTGAAAGCGAAGATCATTTCGTCAAGAATCCATTCCCAACGCTCATGGAACAGAGCATCAGGAGCACAAACAGCCTTCTGTTCCTCAGTCAATGCAGGAGCGTTAGTTGAACGCAGTTCTTCAGGCACATCCTCGTCATAAACATGAGGAGAACCGTGCTTGCTTGCCTTCAGCTGAAGAAGCATAGGATGAATGATCAGAGAGAGCGTATGGTCCATCGACCAAGTATCGTACTCGTCAATTCGAACCTGCACCTTACGAGGCGGATGATCATAGAACCACTGACAAATTCTATTGACCCATTTAGGAAACATACCACCAATATCAAAACAACGATCCTCAGATACACCGACATGCTTGAGCAAATCAGCAATCTGATAGGGTCCAAACCAACGCTTATAGGGTCCAATTACAACCTTCATCTCACCAATCCTTTATCACTTCAAGAGAGTCAAACGTGTAACCTGCTGCCTTCAGAAAGGTAGAGAACTGCTTAACCACAACATCGATAGGCGCATCAGTTCCATCAAAAACAATACTGATCAGGCTGTGATCAGGCTCATCTTCAAGAGCAACATTCTCATATTCACACTGCAAAGTGTAAGTTGTTTTATACTTATCATCAGTCATTTGCTTCCACCATTACTACGAGTTCATCTTTATCAAACCAAATAGTTTCATCATAGAACGGGTGATCACAAGTCACCTCTTGTCCCTTGATGCTTAGCACTTTCATTCGACCACGATAGTTGCCATCATGATCATTTTCGTCAATCAGTTCTACTGTATCACCAATCTTCATCACTGCACCAAAGAGTTATAGAAAGCTTGAAGGTCATATGGAAGGCGATTTATCTCATAGACAGAGAACCGTTGAAGAGCGATTGCCTTCAAAGCTGCCTTCTGTTCATCATTCGACTTGATATATTCCATACGTAGGTTCTGAAGATCACGAAGCATACCATCATTGTATGCCTGACTCTCCTTGAACGTATTATACCTGACCTGCTCATACTTAGGCGCATAAAAAGCATATGCCATGTACGAGATATATCCAAGTCCACCAATCAGTGGCAGGATGACCAACGTAAACATCCAGATACCAAAACCAAAGATCGTGGTAGCTTGTGCTGTCTCTTTCAAATCATTCTTATAGCTCATAATTCAACTCCAGATTAAAGTGTTTAGCCAATTTGGCGTAACCTTTTCGGTTTGCGCCCATAACATCCATACATTCTTGAATGATCAACTCAGCAAAATCTTGAAGCTCAACATCAATTGAATCAAAAGCATCAGGTGCGAAAACCTTATCATTTTCAACAAGAAAGTAAGCTTCTTTGGCAAGCTCTTTGATTCGCTCGTTCATCACACCACCTTGTATCCATGTTTGTTGCATTTAGGGCAAATAACTGTTTGCTGTGGAGGATACGAAGTAAGCATCACATGCGGATTATCCAGATACATTTCAGTATTACAATCGTCACACTTTACGCCAGCAGAGAATCGCTGAGGCGGCGTACCATAACCATTGTAGGCAAATACCAGACTATGCTCTTTGTTGTGTTCACTCAGTTTCTTCATCATTCAACTCCAAAGTGAGACCTGAGAACATCCATAGCAAACTCGTTTTGTTCACCATCAGGACCATATTCAAAATGACCAACTTGGTCAATACATTCTTGAACGACCAATTTTATAAGATCTATAATTTCATCAGAAAGTGGGGTGCCTTCAATGTATGGAGAATAAACCTCATCATCTTTATAAACGCAAAATCCAGATTGCTTGATTATCTCTTGCAAACGCTTTTTAGTAATCATCACCAACTCCTCATCATTCAAGTATTATAGCCTACTTCTGATAAGAAGTCAAGCCATCACTTCCTCGCTTCTTTAGGGAACGTCAACACGACAATTCGAGGCTCAATGTACTGTGGTTGGACCTTATCCATACCAGGAACCTTGCACATCACCCAAGTACCTTCGGTGGCAGCAGGAGAGAACAGACCATTGGGATCAGCCTGCGGAAGAGTGATAACACCACGACCGCCACCACCATCACCAAAATTTGTGGCACGCTGAGGATTGGTGTACTGAGTAGCACCAGAGAGACCGTAACCAAGTGAATCACATACCTTCTCGCCAATAGTGCCATTCATTTCGCCAGCGAGATAGGTGTATGTCGGATGCATTTGATCACGCATCTCGATAATGTCCTTCATCATTCGCTTCTCAGCAAAATTGGTAACAGCTGGCATACCAACGGACATTACGCCCTGCATAGATAGTGCTTCTTGCTGCTCACGCTGAACACGATCAGCAGAGGGCTTATCATTACAACCAGCCAGAGCAAGAGCGAGACCAGCAACCATCACATACTTCATCATAACAAAGATCCTTCAGTTAGTTACAGTAACGCTTCCAAACTTCATTTCCGAAACGGTCATAGCCGATCAGTTCTTCTGTACAACGAGGGCGAGACTCGTTAGCGATAATAGCACCAAGCACTCCAAGCCCAATAGCACCAGCGAACCAAGCGCCACCATTACCATGATGCTGCCTAGGAGGCTCCTGGCGATGATGGTAGGGGTCAGCTACTGCTGGAGTAGCCGCGGCGGCTACTAGGGAGATTACAGCTAGGGCTAGTAGAAATTTGCGCATTGTTAGATCCTTTCTATCACAGGTACACCTACCACATGAATTTTTCGTGTCTTTTTATTTTTTATCTCTTTAGCAAATTGCATTGCAGATTGCAGAGAGCCAAATTTACAGATCTGATCAAAAGAGACCAAACCATATAAAGCAGACGTCTTATTTATATGCTTTACATTGTAGGTAACTTTGAAATTGTACATTTAGCTCTCCTTAAGATACTTTATTTAGTCTCAGATATCGAGGTATGGAACCAATTCGATATGCTGTGCCCAAACAGCAGCAACATAATCATTATCTACATCACCATCAATTTTAAGATTAACAAACGTTTTTACTTGTTCAAGACGTTCAATACCCACAGATAGTGCCTCAAGCACTGCTTGTTCCTGAACAGTTAGGTATGCCGTATACATTTCAATTGCATCATCATCCCACATCATCATCTCCTATAGTTTCACTTTCTTACGTGAATACGAACCTTTACCTTTGCAAGACTTTACTACACGCAGACGATAAAGTCGAGTCTTAACTTCACGTGCTAACAAATTACGCCGCGACACGTTTAAGCTTGCCAATGAGCTCCCAGTCATAAGTCTTTTCCTTAGTTTTTTTATCAACAACAAAGTCCATCTTATGCCCGGTCTTTTCCTCAAGATAAATTAGGGCATCCTCGATCACTTCGAAAGACTTCTGACCGATTGTATTATTCAGGTTAGGCTTGGCAACGTACAACATTATGCGATCTCCAGTTTGCTGATTGTATCTTGAAGCTTCAAAACACTCTTGACATACTCAAGTGCTACATATGAAGAAACACTAGCACGGACAACACGTTCGCCATCTGGGCCATTGTAGGCAGTGAGATTGAACCCACTAGTGCCAAACGAATGTGATTCGTGGCAATAGGCGTAAGCCATGGAAACCATGAACGATTTCAGATCCTCCCAGGTATCATAATTTTGAGGAGCTGAAGGGTTCATAACGAAAACAGCTTGAGCTGTGCGTTCAAAATCATAGTCATCGATTTTCATGATTAACCCTCCTTAGGAGCACGTAAGGACCACGCAGTGATAAGAGCTTCATAGTTGATATCGTAGGGAAGGTTGAGCGTTTGAAGCTCGCGCAGATAATCGATTTTGTCTTGAACCGTTTCGAAGGTCTTAAAGGTTTCGAAGATGTAAGCCTTGTCCATTTGCACTCTCCTTCTTCATTGTCCATATATGATACACGGTCTAAGTTGGAATGTCAAGCGGTAACCTTCAGCTTGTCTGTGAGGAACGAGAAGGTACCAGGGTTCTTGAGGTCTGTAGCGTACCAACGAATGCCATCGTAGAGGTAAAAATACTGACAACCAGCGCTTTTGAAGTGGTCTGTGAACTCTTGCATGTTAGCTAATTGCTTAGCTTCTGTTCCTTCTTCTCCACGATCTCGACCGTACGAGACGCACATATCACCAAATTGTTCTTGGTACATTGCATCGGTCATGTTCGTATCGAAACGAGAGAACGGGTGCTTGTACCCAATCTCAAAACCAAGAGTGGACAAATCGCCTAGGTCGAGCAGATCCTCAACCTTCTCTATGTCATTGTAGTGCTCAAGTAGCGTCTGTCCAACGCCCTCGTAGTACCCATCGAAGTGGCAGTAGATGCCAGTGATGGACTTGTCGTACTCAATAAACCCGATTGCTGATCGTGTACCCATTGCTAAGCTCCTGTTGTCCTGTTCCTGCTGTCCTGTGTCTCTGTGTCCTTACTGTCCATATATGATAACAGAATCGTGCTAGAATACAAGCCTTAATTTTAGACAGAAGTGTTACAAAATATTACAAACCTTTGGTATTTCAAAATAGTAAATGATATCAAAGACATCATTGAAATTCACTCGCACTCGTCGGTAAAAACGGTATCCGAACACGTGCAGACAGAAAAACGCAGCCACCCTGGAGCAGCTGCGTTTCTAATTGCTAAGTTCGTGTTGGATTAGAACTTGTAGTTCACACCAAGGGTAACACGATCTTCGGATGAAGTAGATGAACGATATGAAGCCTTAAGAGCGTCGATTCGAGCATAGCGTCCATCAAATTCAAAGTTTCTGACGAACTCATATTTCAATCCAGCACCTACGTTATACACAGAATGATCTGTAACTGTAGAAGCAGTATTCCAACGATAGCCAACACCACCAAATCCATAGGCAGTGATATCAGTACCAGGAATCTTATACTGTGGTACAGCATTAACCGCTACCGTGTTACGGTAATTAAGTTTGCCGTAGACCTTATTCTGTGGAACAGAAAGGTCATATGTACCTTCTACTGCGAGGAACGAAAGGGTGTTCCACCCAGCAACAGCACCACCAGAATAGACACGAGCAGAATTAAGGTTACCACCAAGATTGCCGCCAATATATCCTTGATTCTGTGTGAATGTTGGAATTGGTGCTGATGGAGCCATTGTCTTGCTTGGCAAGTCTGTAGCAGATGCTACAACTGTAGACGCAAGAATTGCTAGCGCCGTTACGATAGTCTTTTGCATTTATTTTCTCCTTTGTTTGTTTTAAATTCAACCCAAATATATAACAACTGCCAAGATAATTCCAGCAGCAATTGCTATTATATTACACATAATCAAGACATATATTGCTTCACGTAAACACATAATGAATACCTATTTATCAAATTTAAAATACCCATCTACGATAGCTTGTAGTTGGACATCAGCTTTTTTATAATATTCTTCATCCATAATAGATAAAAGAATTTCTTCATAATCTTCGATTGTCAGAAACTGTTTGCATAGAAAAAGGTAATCAACTCCAGTCTTTGGAATTTGTATTTTAACATCTCCCAAAAACTCAACTTCTTTTCTAGTGTTCAGTGAAATTACATTACTCATTGATTTCCCCTCAACCATTCAATAATTATACCGCAGGATGAGGGGAAAGTCAAGGACTAAAAATTAATTTTTAACCCAACCATACCAACAGCAGCGGTGTAATTGCTTCCCTTATCAAAGCCAGCAGATACATCGACGAACACTTTATTTATTATAAATATGTTTGTGAGTTATATAATAAGGAATAACAACCAATGGCTCTAATTAATTTATCACAAAAACAAACTGCATACATCATGGCACAGTTCGCCAGGGATGCATATCTAGATGATTCTAGTTATATCTTAGCCAAATATGGCTTTGATAAAGATTACAAATTCCTAGAAAAAGATGATGCTGAAGGTCATCTCGCCTGTAATGATACGGAAATCATTATCACATTCCGTGGCACTCAACCAAATCAACTT
>Ga0214246_1000143_pt1 | contig 20268 bp, 24 predicted proteins | sample TroBogypolimnion_41_FD_153084 | JGI IMG/M metagenome (GOLD analysis project Ga0214246, IMG submission 153084) | Freshwater microbial communities from Trout Bog Lake, WI - 29MAY2009 hypolimnion | ecosystem: Environmental > Aquatic > Freshwater > Lake > Hypolimnion/Profundal zone | place: Trout...
ATATTATACAAATTCGTCAGTTTTTGCCCCAAAATCCCATCGTAGATGAAATTGGCAAAAACTGACGAATTCGTATAAGGCATCAATGAAATCATTAAAATTTCCCGTGAGACGAGAAAATTTAAAGAAAATTTAAAGAAAAAAGGCGATGACGAACAATACCAACATATTTTATTTAGACCCTCTTAAGTTTATGTCTTCTTTAATGTTTATAAATTACTACCATAGAAGGTTTTACATTTGGGGTTTTTTTATCTGGTTCATTAGGATTTATAAATGATATTCTTCCTTTAATAAATCTTACTTCTGCTTTATTATATATATATTCATGAAATGCCTTAGTATCAGTAATAGCATTTATTAACATTACTATAGTCTTTCCTTTTTTCCATTCTTGATGAGATTTTTCAATCCATAAAGCAACATTAGAATATGGAGGATTTACAAAGGTAGAAGTCCCCCATTCAGTCGTTAAACCATTTTTATCTCCTTTTTTCCAATCAATAGGACAAGGATCATAATTAAAATCAAATTCATTATTCAAAGTATCATAAATATATTTAGGAGTCATCCATTTATCACTTTTACTTTTAGGCATATATCCAGTCATCTAATCTAAGATAAAGATATTTTTATTCTTGTGATTCAAAAACATATAACTCTACTAAAAACTTCTAAAGTATATACACTATAATTGTTATTCATTTTGAAATTACATTTACTACCATCATTTGTTAAATCAAACTCTATTTTTTTACCTTTATATAATGCTTCATACATTTCCATAGGATTTTTATATCCTAACTTTTTAGAAGTATATAATACAACACTATTAGGAATTCCTTTCATACGTATATGATAATCAATTTCCTTTTCACCTTGTTTATTAATACCTTCTAATTGGTCTATATAACATTTTTTACCAAGGAATATTGATTTAGTAGCAATAATATCATCAATATCTTTTCTTTCTTTTCCTTTTTCATCATGAAATTGAAAATCAGAATGAAATTGTCCTAATCCTTTTCCAATTAAATCTTTATTGTATTTATTTTTATAAATAGAACTTAATATAGAAATATCACAATCTTTAATATGAATACTATCTGTATCTTGATAATATAAATCAATATTAGAATCTTCAGCACTACACATAACTTCATTCATAATACGTTTAGACATAGATAAAATCATAGAACCAACATGACATATATTATAATGTTGATTGATTGGTTTTACACATTTAACTTTAACTTTATCTCCAAAATAAGTAAATTCCTTTATCCAATTATAATTTCTAGATAAAAATATATTAAATCGTTTTACATCATCAAATATTTTAGTTTCAGAATCAATAGGCTTCATAATTGATTTTCCATATCCACTATTCATAATTAATTTATATACTTCTTGAATTGGATTTCCTTCTTTCTTTTTAATAAGTCTTTCATTAAATAAGAATTTAATAGTATCAACAATTTTAGTATTAAATCCATCATTGAAATAATAACCTCTAACAATTGTAAATGTAATATTATGAAAAGTAATTAAATCTTCTAAAGTATATTTATCAACTCTCATTGTTTTACCAATCATATCATTAGTAAAGATACGTATACCAGATTCATTTTTAATAGACATTAAAGGAAACTTTCTTTTAATTGCAATACTATTAATAATTATATCAACAAAATATCCATCTTGTTTAGAAATAAAATCATAAGTATGTTCTTTAATGACTTTTGGTTTTCCTTTTAGAAATCCATCCATTCTAGCCATTGCTGAAGGATATAGAGATACAGCGTCAAAATCATTAATTTTTTCTTCAATAGATACTTTCTTATTTTCGCTAATCATAGTTCTACCACCAACTACTGAACCTTGTATAAATACTTGAGGAACTCCACATATTGAATAAACTCCATTATAACATCCTTGATTAATAAAATATTCATGAGCTAAAGAAGCAATAGTTAATTTATTATCAATATCAATCTTAACACATTCTAACATCCAAGATCTAAATTTATTATATCCTCTTTCTAGAATATCACAATCAATCATACAATAACGGATAGAATACATGATAATATCATAAGTATTATCTTTTTGTAAATCCCATTTTTTAATATTATTTAAAAATTGTTCTCTATCTTTAACATTAATAAAATTATCTAGTACATATTGAATATTTAAATATCGTTGATTAATAGTTTCTTTATTATATAATTCATAAGGCATTACTTCTTTCACAACATTACCTAATTTAAATGATTCAGGAAAATCTCTTAATGGTTTAGAAATCAAATGATAAGAATCTTTAATCTCAACTTTGATTTTAAAAAAAGTTCCAGAACAACCTATTAAACGTGAACCACGTGAAATCTCATTTATATTTCTTAAATATTGAATTAAAAATCTATAATCATAATTAGCATTATGAGCGATTAAACGACTATGAGTTTTTAGACTTTTAAGAAAATTAAAAGCACAATATTCTCCAGTAAAATAGTTCATTTTACCTTCAGAATAAGAACATACAACATAAGGTATATGGAACAGTTTTTCAATTCCATTTTTATCTTTCATAGGCTTTACATAAGTTTCAAAGTCAAAAAATACATTTTGAAAATCAAACGCTTTCTTATCAGATAAAGAAACATCGACATCTTCATTTTCAATATAATTATCATCTTCAATTTCATTTATTAATTTACATCCTTTATCATCATCATCATTATATTCTAAATTAGTAATTTTATTATCTATCTTATCATAGAATTGAGAAGAAGCAATAGAACTATTAGAATAATCAATTTCTACTAATAATTTATCTTTATTATCAACAAGCAATTTAATAACATCAAAACTATCAATAAATAATTTAGTATCTCTTTTATAATATTTACCATTCTTTTCAGAAATTAAATTCCATTTATCTAAATTTTTTATTTCATTATAATTTTTAATAGAATAAGAAGTAATATTTACAGGTTCAATAATAAAATAATGATTTTCTATTAAACCAATATTAAAAGTAGTTTCATATTGTTTTCCATATATTGTTTTTACTCTTCCATCATTTCGTTTCACTATAATTTTACATTCTATTTTATTACATATATCCTCAATTTTACTCATTGGAATATTTCTATCTTTTACAAAAGTTTTCACCATTTCAACTTTCATAGATTCTAATCCTCCATTTTGTAAAGATAATACGAAACAAGCATCATTATAATTAGTTTCTTGTTCTTTATTATATACTCCATATCTTGATAAATCAAAATCTAAAGTATGATTCCATTTGAACCAAGCACCTAACCAATTAGTATAAGTATTAGTATTTCCTACATTTGAAATAGTAAAAGATCCACCACTTGTTTTAACTGTTCCAGCAAAAGATACCCAACTATCAGCATTTCCAGTAGATTCATAATGTATATCATCAAAAGCATCACGAAGTTTAGAAAACTTTTCAGGTGTTAAAGTAATATTAACATCTCCAACTGTTAATAAATTTTTTTTATTATTAGATTTATCTTGAATCATTTTTAATACATCATCTATTGAAACACTTTTTGGTATTTTATTCATATTAATATCAAATGAAATATTATCATTATTAAGTTTATCAATTTGTTTAGAAAGATTTTTTTTATATTTTTTTCCTTCTAAATATAATTTATATCGTCTATCTTCTTCTGCTTCATTCAATTCCAATTGTTTCTCTTCAAGTTTCTTAACACGATTCTTAAAAACTCGTTCTGTGATATCTCCACGACGTTTAGATTTACCAAGTTCTACACGTTGTGCTTTAAGGGTGGGGTCTGTAATTTTCGGCATTTTTTCTTCCTACTATATAAATAGAAAATAATTCTTTAAACCTTTTCTTTTTCACTTTTATTTTTGGGAGCCGGAGGATTCATCCCCTTTTTAATCCAATATCTTTCTCTATTCCTCTTTCTAACTTCTTCTAAATGAGTATCGTAATAATTTGCTGCCTTTTGTCTATAATACTCTCGTCCTTCATCTGTTTTAGCATATAATGATGCCGATTGTTTAAACATTTCCAATTTATCAATATATTTAACTAATTTATCAACTAACTTAGGGTTTTCCTTCAATTCATTGATGATATTCTCTTTTGTGATACTCATTTTTATTGCTCTACCTATATATAAAGAAAAAGTTTTAAGCCTTAAATAGATGGAAGCAATCACTTTAAGAAATACATTAACTCAAACAATTGTTTTATGCCCGTATTGTAATAAAAAACATAAGCACGGCAAAATAATGAAGCCGGAACATCGTTCTTCACATTGTAATAAAGGAGATTATTTAATTAAACCTAAATCTTCTTTTGTAATCAATAATACTATCAGACAATGATGGAAGATTCCATAATATCCAACGAGAAAGACTTCCAGCAGAATATGGATCATTGAAATTCTCATTAATTCTATGACGTGCTAAATATGCTTGTTTATGTTTTTCTGCTAATTCTTTTGATTGTTTAGAATATTGTATAAAATCAGAATAACCAGCAGCACCAAAATCTGTATGTCTACCATTATCAAAAATCGCTCTATACTTTTTTAAAGGATTTGGTGATTTAATTATTTTCATCCTCTTCTAAATAAATCAGTTATTAATCTTTGATTAGAATCTATTCCAGAACCAGTAGGTCTTCCTCTATTTTCAGGAACTACTTCAAATTGTCTTGTTACACGTGTTCCTTCGGGTGCTTCTTCTGTTTGTGTCTCTATTTCAATACCTCTTGGTCTAGGTCTTCTTGTTAATGGTTCTTCACCGTTACGTATTCTTGGAACTATTTGAGCCATTTGTCTAGCATAACGAGAAGGAGGTTCAACAACAGCCATAGTTGGCTCTCTAGCAGAAACAGTAATAGGCTGTCTAATATATTTAGCGGGTCTAGGTGCTTTTAATTCTTCTTTTATAACATTTTCCGTTTGTGTAGCCATTTCTTTATATTGTTTAATTGGTTTTACCTTTTCACCAATAGTATCTACTGATACTAAATCCTTTTTCCATTTAGGAGCACCCTCACCAACAGGTGGAGTAACATTAATATTAACCATTCTATGTTTAGCAACAGGAGCCGAAGCCTTTAATTTCTTTGTAGCCTTGGCTTTCTTTGCTCTTTCCTTTTTCTTTTTACAACAATCACATTTACATTTATCTCCACAAGTCATCTATTTATATAAACTATTTTCAAATTACCATTTTCAATTTTAACAGTATATAACATTTTATCTTTCAATACTTCATCGTATAATGGAATAATATATTCTATTTTCTTATCATATTGATTCATTATAATGTTTCGGGTATGTGTTAAAATTGGAAATTTAGATAATAATCTTTTTATCATTAATTGAAACTAATAATAACAGGTTTTATTTCTACATAATATCTTGGTTCATCTTTTACTACTTTTTTTGGTTTCTTATCTTTTTTAGGCATCTATTATTAGTATGGATAATAATACATTAATTAACGCAAGTATAACATCAGGTATTGTATCAATAATATATGCTTTATATAAAATATTTAAACATTCAAAATGTTCTAGTAATTGTTGCGGTCGTACATCTGATGTTTCTATTGATTTAACTCCTCCTAGAGATTTATTCACTCCGAAACCAACGGTTAAGTCTTAAGAAAAATATCTACGGTTATAGTAGAATGGAAACATTAATTGAAGAACTCAAGCAACTCCCAGATTTTGAATGCTATCCACTACCTAAAGAATGGTATAAGAAATACAATCTTAAATTTCCAGTCCCTGAAACAGTAAAAGAATCAAAAGAAAATAATTACGCTTTTAAACAAAAACAATATAATTTACCTCCTATAATAATTAATGAACCAATCAGAGATTTGTCTGGTAATATTATTTTAGCACCATTACATCCTCCAGATGAATTAGAAAAATGTATTGAAGTAATACAAAAACCATTTGATCCTAATAATACACAATTAGTAGGATTATCTACAGATTTCGTATCAAACGCTCCAATTTCTGATGTGTAGTTTCTTCAATTGAATACTCGCCTACTTCCTTTGATGGATGTATGTGTCTATTATATGATTCCATATCTTGTTTTCCAAAATATTTATCAACTTCAATATCCCATTCAGATTTTAATTTTGTATTTTTAAATTCAGAAGCATACCAATGATTATTATTAGGGACATTTGTATCTCTAACTTGATTTCCATATAATGGAACTTTACCATCGCCAGTATATAAATTATTAGTAATAGGATATGATGTAGGATATTTCTTTTTAGCACCCATTAATTTAGGAGCATCTCCTAATTTAACTTCTGTTGGAGTTAATCCAGTTATATTATGATACATTGCTTCGGGGTCATATGCTGGGGCTACATTTACACGCTTTGCCTTGGGAAATAAATTAAATGAATCAATATAAGGACTAACAACAGACATTTGCTGATGAGCCATGAATTGTTCCATTCTATATTAATATATACTATTTAAAAAATATTGAATCCAAAAGTGAAGATCCACTAATAACTCTATTATTGACTTTTTCAATAGGAACTTCAATAGCAACGGGAACAACCTTTTCAACAGTTTTTACAATTGGAACTTCTTGGTATACTGTTTTAGGTGTTGTTCTATTTACAAGTTCAAATAAATCTTTTTTAAAATTTTCTAAATCATTTTTACTTACATATTCGGGGACTGGTGGAAGTTTGCTCTTTTTTTCATATCTTGCTTTTAAATATTTCTGATGACGTTCTTCTTCTTTTTCCTTTTTCTGTTCTTCACTCATCTTTTCTTTTTCTGCCTTGATTGCTTCACGTTTTGCTTTTAATACTTCTAATCCTTTTCTAAATGCGGCCATTTGTGCTTCAGTTTTGGGTTTCTTAACTTTTACTGGTTTTTCCTTCTCTGCTTCAGTCTTAAGACTATTGTCTTCGGGTAATTTACTTTCCATCTAACAAGGAAAAACATTTAATATTTAATACAATAATGTAGAACCAAATAAGCATTTCTTGTTGAAAAACTAGTAGCAGGATTAGCAGCAGCAGTAACAAGAGTTCCAGTATTATCATATATATCAGCAGTAGTTGGATAAAATCCAGAATTAAATTGATTTCCTAAAGCACTATTACCACCACTACCACAACTAACACTTCCAGGCATCTGAGTCTTATGTTCGTGAGGTGGAATATTTGCTACTGCTAATACGGTAGTATCAGAACCACCAGTAGAACCAATAGTCCATGCTGTTCCAGACCCACGAATAGTAACACCAACAGTATTTGGAAGATTAAAAGTAGTTGGTGTTGTTAATTGAACTGTTCCACCAAGACCAGAAGTATTAGCCGCTGTTAAAGAAGCCTGAATTATAACACTACTAGCATTTGTAGCAATTAATCCAGAATAAATAGATGTTCCAGTATTAAAAATAAAAGAATTACCAGTCGCAATATAAATATTATTATTTGGATTTATAAAGACAATTGTAAGGAGATTTGAAACAATGCTCCAACTATAAGCATTTTGAGTAGCACCGTTTCCAACGCCATAAGTAGTTCCAATTAAATTAAATAAATCACTATAAGTAGTTCTACTAACAACAGAACCATCGCAATTTAAATAACCAGAAGGAGCAGTAGCAGAAGCATATTGAATAACAGTTCCTACTGGAACACCTACAACAGTTTCTCCAGGATTCGGAATTACATCTACACCAAAAGAACTCATTATATTATATAGTAATATTAGAAATGAGTATATGGAACGGTAATTATCAACCGCCTTTATGGTCGGGAACTAATAATATCACTTCCGGAATAAATTCAAATCAATTAATATCAACAGTAACAGGTTTAGGAACTATTGGATATATCTCTAGTAGTCAATTATTATCATCAATAACAAGTATAGATAATGTTTTATCAACAATATTATCAACAATATTATCAACAACTGCTGGAGGTGGTTCAAATAATTTAGCATTATGGGCGAATTATCCAGCAATAACAAATATAAATGCTAATGGCAATTCATTAATAAATGCTAATAATGTAAATGCTAGTAATATAAATACAAATAATATAAATGGTTATTTGGGAAATAATATTAATGTAAATAATACTTTAATAGTTAATTCTAATTTTTCAGCAAAAGGCATTTCATCATTAACAGTATCAACAAATTCTTTAACAGCAAATTATTTATCTAATTCTTCAAATAATTTAACAATAGCAACAGATGTTACATTATCAAATCATACTATAAGAAATATAGACCAAATAGGAATAAATTCAATTTATGCTAATAATGGTAAAATAATAAACATATTTAATGATACAAATTATAATAATAATTCTATTTATAATGTAAAATCAATATCATCAAGTGTTATATCAACAGGAATATTAAATGTATCATCAATATCTACAAATTTTATATCTTTATCTTCTATTGGTGGAACATATGGAAATTATTTATCAACTACATTAGGCAATTTATCAAACGCATCAACTACTATAACACCTTCTAATTGGGCTAATTATCCAGCAATAAATGATGTAAATCTTTCTAATCATAATATGAATAATGGTAATACTATAACAAGTTCAAATCTATATGCTACAAATGGAACAACAACAGAATCATTATATGTTGGTAATGGAGGAACTATTTTTTCTGGAAACGCACAATTCAATAAAATAGATTATGGTAATTATCGTAATTTTACTATGGATGCGAATATAACAGTAGCAAATAATGCTACTTTATCTTGTCCTAATTTTAGTGGATATTATTCTAATTATTTTTTAGGAGTAAATTCAGTAGATACTACTGGCTATTTTACAAACGCAGCAACAACAAACGCACAACTTCAATTATATACAAATCAATCTGCTTTTTTATTAGGAATTATTCCTTTTGGTAATGCTAAATTAATAGCAAATAATTATCAAATAACATTTCCTCCTATTGTTGGAACTACATATCATTTTAGAGCACAAGTTGGAATGGGAACAACTGGAGATGGTGCGAATACATGGATAAAAATGAATGATGATTCTACAGCCTTATTACCAAATACTTCTGGTCTTATAGAAATTAATGCTGATTCTGTTTATAATTCTATTGGTGGATTATTAGGACCGGGTCGTATAACTCAAACCGCTGGTGTAAACCAATTATTTGGAACTTTTTCAAATCAAATATATGCTGGTTATGCTTCTATTTTACAACCATTTTCTTTTGCTCATATTTGTGCTATAGACCAATATGCTCCAATAGGAGGATTAGGTGGAGGTATTACAACAATAGTTACAAATGGAGGAGGAGAAGAATTTGGAATTAAAGGAGCTGGTGCTAGAACCGATTTAGTCGCAAATAACTTTTTAAGAAGTAATGACCCTGGAGTAACAATAACTTCAGAAATGAATGTATTCTGTACTGATATTATTTATTTATATACAGAAGGTGATACATATTTAGGATGGGGAAATGGTTCTAATGCTAGATATGGTTCTAATAGAGAACAAAGAACACATTTATCTAATTTATTTGATATTTCTCCAACTTCAAATGGTGTTACAAATTGGTATGGAAATTTGGATATGTGTAATAATTCTATTTATAATGTAAAATTAAATCTTTCAACTGGTTCTTTTTCCACAATTACAACAGGTCATTTAGAAGTATTTAATAATATTTATCAATCAAATGCTAGAACTAGTTTACCTAATATTAATCCATATTATCCTTATATTAATACAAATGCTATAGAAATGTTAAATAGTTTTTCATCTATACAATCTTATATATCATCACCTTATACACCAACAAGAATCCAAACTATTACAGATACACCACATAATATTTATGCTTCAGATTTTGGTTATACTTTTTATTCTGATTTTACAACTACTGATACTGTTGTGAATATACAATCTGGTAATGGTGAATTACGATTTTATAATACTGGAACAACTACAATGCATTTTAATTTTTATTTTTCTCCATCTATTACACCTACTATATTACCTGGAGCAAATTTAAGAATTATTGTATCAAATAGTAATTCATATATTGCTGATGGTATACCATTAGCACTTTCAACAATTTTTTCAACTGTATCTATTAATAAAACTAATTTTTATCAAGATATGTATGATACTATTTTATCAGTAGATATTAGTGGATATAATTTAACAAGTAATTATAAACAAAAAGGAAATTTCTATTTGAATGCTTCCACAATGACATTTGGTCGTTCTAATACTGGATTAGAAATATTAGGATTACCTAATGATCCTCCAAATTATCCTATTAAATTTGTTTTACCAACTCAATTTAATTCTAATGTTATTATAGAATCCCTTGATACTAATTCTATTTCTACTAATTCTATTATTACAAGTAATTTTAATACAAATAATATTAATTTAGATAATACTTTATATAATAGTAATTCAGAAATAGATTATGTTGTATTTCCTACAACAATTTATACAACTCCTTCTAATGAAATTATACCTTATGATATGAAATTATCTATTAGTTCTCTTAATACATATTATCAATATAATACTATTAATTTAATAGATATATATAATACAACTTTATTATCTGGATTATCTTATTATGAATTAGATTCTAATTGTTTTGGTTCAGCATTTTCAAATGAAATTACTTCTGCTTATTGTTCTGGATTAGTTTTAGTAGCAACATCTTCTAATTTTTCTGATGCTTCTACTGGGTTTTTTGATATTTATAATGGTGGTGATATTCCTATTACATTTTTAACATTATTTCCTAATGGAGGTGTTGTTATTAATTGTAATGCTTCTAATAGAGCAACATTTAATGGTTCTACTTATGACCCTCCTATATCTATTGATGCTATTACTTCTAATAATTTATCTTTTTTTACTGTTTCATCATTATATATTAATGATACTTCTATTACTCAAAATATTAGTTCTACAGTTTTTCAAATAGAATTATCTGGTTATGATGTAAATAATAATCCAATTACTTTACTTCCACAATTTCAATTTAATAATTCAATTAATTTATCAAATAATAATATAATAGATGTAGCCCAAATAAATGCGCTTTCTATTACTTTATCTGATGGTTCTAATATAACCAGTTTATCAAATGATTCTAATAATGGTGGAATAGCAAAGTTTTTTACTACAGAAAATCAATTTTTATTTACAACAAATAATGGTAATTCTGCTGTTATAGCATTAGATTATAGTGGTATTGTTGAAACATTCTTGTCAAATGATTCTATTGGTAACTTTCATTTATCAAATGGTTATAATAATATTATTTTTGAAGGAACTACTCATCAAGATTATATTAGTGCTAATTGTAATATTGGTATAGCATTTAATAATTATATTGATTTACAAGGCAATAATATTTACGATGCTTCTTTATTAGGAGTGGATTATTTACAGACTTATAATAATGGTTCTATAACATTCAATGTTCCAGCATATTTTAATAGTAATGATTTATCTGGTGCTAAATCATTTGCTTTCTTAGGAACGAATCCTATTTATCCTTCTGGTTTTATTGGTAATACAAATGATATTATAGTTCAAAATTCTATTGATATGTCTAATAATTCTATTATAAATCTTTTTACTACTGCTACTGATTATATAACTGCGAATAGTAATGTTACTATCAGTATTACAAGTCCATTAGATTTAAATTATAGAAATATTTATAATGCAAATAATTTAACAGTTGATTATTTAAGTAATAATAGCAATAGAGCAATAGAAGTATTTAGTGATTTTCTTATTGATGGTGCTTTGAGTGTTGTAAATATTACTAATGGAATAGGTTATGTTAATTTTGGTAATAATAATATAACAGATGTAGCCCAAATACATGTAGATTTTATTACTGCTAATTATAATTCTGCTATCACTTCATTAAATGATTTGAATATGAATTATAGCAATATTTTAAATGCGAATACTCTTACTACTTCTAATATTTCTACAATACATATCTCTACAAGTGCTATATATACATCATCATTAACTGTATCAACAATTAATAACACGGCATTTCCTCTTATACAATTTGGTTCTGGAACAAATAATAATACTATTACATTACCTAAACATTATGCGAATACAAATTACCAAATATTATTAACTCAAAGAGGTGCATCTGCTATTATTCCATTATATAGTTCTAATATTACAACATCTAATTTTTATGTTGGTGGTAGTGTTGGTTCTTATCAATTTTCTTGGATGACAACGGGATTTTAAAACCTTTTACTTATTTAGAATGAATACTATACAACCTAACTTTAATTTAAATCTAACGGTTGCTAAAGATTTATTAAAAGATTATAATGCTTCTACGGATGGAAATTATAAGTCATCAATCTCAACAGTATTAAATTATAAAGTATCAACACTTACAAGTATTGCTAATTTACAAAATCAGAATTTAGTGAATCAAATATCTACTTTAGTAATAAATTACTAGTTCCATATTTACAGACATATTATTAAAAAACCAAACGGGATTTCCATTATCATCTCTAAAGTCAAATTGTAATTGATATATTTCATTATTGACTGATAATGCTGGAGATTCAACCGATGTTAACGTATATTGATTAATAAATAAAGGATACGCATCAATAGGAATAGTTGCTAAGAAATTCTTTTTATTATTATTATCAACACCCGAACCAGTTACAACAGAACAATATACATTTACATTTTGCAATCCAAGTAATATAGGAAATGAATCAGCATTAATATAAGAACCATTTATTAAAGGATAACCCACAGACCACGCACAACCTTGATAAGAACCAGCACCCCAATTTTTACCAGAATTAGAATAAGACATCGCATAACCTAATGAAAAATTCATTGAATAACCAGATATATAAGGTTGAACTTGTGTTACTGATGCCGTTCCAACTTGAGAATACATAGTGATAGCATTTGTTAATAAATATGCTTTTACAACTGGGTCATCTGCTGCGGCTGGTGTATAATATGTAGAAGCAGTATTACCAACAAATGTTATTTTCTTTGTTGCTGGTGTATATATAAATGTAATATCACCAGCAACCCATTTAGGATTATATGTTACTGAATCACCACCAGCAGATGCGGCCAAATTTAAAGCAGAAACTAAAGCAGCACCATCTGTAAAATATTGATTTACAGTATAAGCATTAAATCCTGATGCTGGATAATACCAAGAAGGTAAGAGTCGGACACATCTTAAATTACTTAATACATTAATACCAGTAGCAGTTGTTGAAGCATAATAGAAAAACATTAATTCAGAATAATCATTTAATTGTAATGATGGATTTACAAAATTAGCAGATAATAACTGGAGACCTTTAACATTAAGAAGTGGTGTTTGTAATGTATTAGTAAATTGATTAAATGTTCCACCAACTGTATTATAATCAATTTGAGGATCCGCAAAAGAAGTAATTGAAACCTTATTCGGGCGATTGATGAAAGCCATATACTAATACGTTATTTTTAAATCTATAGTAATTATTCCATTATTTGAAATTAAATAAGGTGTTTGGTCTTCAGCACGAAGTTCTATATAAATAGAATATATATCAGAATTTATTTTAGTTAATTCTGTATTTATTACATTATTATAAAATGATACTCCTAAATTAGGACAATTCATAGGTATTATACTTAATAAATTATTATTGCGTTGAGTATCTAATGTTGATGACCCAACTATTGATGTATATATAGAACATATAGATGAAAATACTAAATTACAATAACCATCTGCTGTATACGTTCCAGTTGTTGTTTGTGGATAAGAACCCAATAATCCACTCATAGAAGAAGAATAAATAGGAATTGGTCTTAATCTATTTAATAAATTAGGTGCTGATGAACCTTCTACATAACTTGTAGGAGTTATTAATTGATTTATTGTAAAATATAAACCATTCCATGTAAAACCCATAATTAAATTTAAAGTTCTATTTTGAACTGTTTGATAATATGGTTGTCCTGGAATATCAGTTAATAATTCAAAATCAAATGTTTGAGATAATCCATTAATTCCTAAAGCAATTATAGGATTAGTATTTCCTAAAAGATTCCAATATATATGACTAATTACTCCTATAGGTTCTGGATTTTGATTTTGATTAGGTTGTGTTGCTTGGTATCTATTTCCATTATAATAAACTATATCATCTGTATTGTAAAATGTGTATTGATTCCAAGTTAAATTATATTGATATTGTTGTAAAGTTAAAACATTAGGATCTAAATAACCTGCTGATAAATAAGTATTAAAATTAGATGTTTGTATATATATAGACCAATTACTAATTACAGTTGGAAAAACATTATTAGTATTATCTACTAAACATATATAATTATTACCTAAATAACTTACTATATTATTTTGTTGATAATAATATGATATATTAAAATCGGGATAAATTACTAAAGATATATTTACATTATTTCCAGTAAAAGAGAATTTATTATTTGAAGAAAGACTAAAACTAATATCATTAGGAATAAAAGGCATTGTTTTGGAAACTTGATTATTATAAGCCAAATCATTTTGAGTTGCTAGATTAAGTTGAGTTAATAAATCTTCATAAGAATTAAATGTTTGATTATATCCATATATTGAAGCATTATTTATTAATTCTTGTTTATAATAACTTGGTAATAATCTAATCATATATAAATTATTTATATTGGGTAATTCTGTATAATATGTATCGCCATTTATATCTAATTGAGTTGGTAATCTATAATAATAAAAAACACAAGCAGAATCTGAAATAGATTGAGAACATTGTGGTATAGATGCTCTTAATAATTGTATTGATTTAGCATTTATAATTGGTCTAGGTAAATTAATAGTGAAATTAGAATATGAATTATTTGTTTGTGTATTAAAATCAGTTTGTGCTATTATAGCATTTTGAGAACTTAATGATAATCTCTCGGGTTGATATACAAAATTTCTATATATTTCTATTTTCTTTAATGCTTGTTCCTCTTCTATTTCTTTTAATACTTCTGCTACTGTCGGCATATCTATTTGAAAGGATTATTATAATTTTCAATCGCTTTTTCTAATGTTTCATAACTTCCTCCATATATTTTTTTATTTTGATAATGATAAAATATTTGATATACTTCTCTTTTTTTATTAAATATAATACCAGTATGACCTGAAGTATTATCTCTTCTGATATTACAATTTAATAAATTTTCCGTTGTAGTAGCCCATCTTAAATTATTAACATTATTATTTAATGGATTTCTATCAATATGGTCTATACATTCTTTATTTTCAGGATTCGGTATAAATGCTTCTGCTACTAAACGATGAACTTTTTTATGAAAACCCAATTTTCGTGTATCATTATAAAGATTAACATCGTAAATATTATAAATATCTGTTTTTTTAATTAATCTTGGTTTTAATAATTTATTTGTTTTAATATTTTTTACATTTCCAAAATTAGAGATTTGATAATTTGGGAAATCTATAATACTTTTATATTCTTCCATTTCTAAAAAATACTAAAAAATAGAAAAAATACCATTCAATTTTTAGGCTTTTTTACAGAAACATTTTAATAATTTTATAAAAAAATATTTTATGACGTAATTATGTCATACATCATGCCCCCATTACCGATACGGCGTTACCACGAGCATTAATAAACTTTAACGCTACTAATGTTACATATGGTGTATAAGCAACTGGAGGAGCCGATACTAATGTTGTAATTAACTGTGAGCCTGAAGCAGCAGAAAGATTTATCCCATCAACATCTAAATCCTCAGCCTCACCCTTAACAGTGCGGAAACCATAAGAAGGAATGAAAGAATCAGAGTAAGCAAATAAAGCAGTTGGCTGTGCTGGTGTTGAAAGATTAGGAGTATTTGCTGAAAGACCAGCTGCTGTTGCTGATGCCGCCATTTGTGTTGATTCATAAATACAAGGTGTTCCTTGAACTGATTGGAGACCAGTTGAGAGACCCCAAGTCTGGCGATTGATTGCTGTTCCGTTTTCCTGAGAAACAGAACCATACGCCTCTAATGCTAAATTAAACATATCAGAGTCACCTTGAGCCGCAATCTGGGGATATACTTGAGAGCCTATACGATTCTGATAAGCCCATGTGCCTCCATGACTGAAGCATGACTGGGAAGGCCATCCTAAGGACTGTAATGCTGTAGGAGGGATTAATACTAAAGATGTTCTCAGTAAATGAGAGGTTGCGCGTGATACAATTATTGATGTTTCACTTAGAGCAGTTACTGAGGCGTTAATCTGGGCTCCAGCAGTGCAAATTGTGCTTTCAAAAGGCATTGTTAAGCCACCTTCCGCAGGATTGGATGCGATGCTCTGGAGAACAGCCGCATAACGAGGATCTGGGACGACCACGTCATAAGTGACGTTAAAACCAGCGAGAGAATAATCACCACTATTTGAAGAGCCTACCGCTGCGTTAGCATTAAATACAACTTCACCAGCATTGCCTGTAATAAGAACGAACTGAAGTTCTCCTAATAGAGAAATTGGGAGATACTGTTTCATACGTCCAAGACCGCTAAAGGCTGATAATGGAATAGAACGGGGTTCACCAGCAATGTTATTTGTCTGGGGAGAAGCAGCCTTTGTTGTTCGAGTATATAAATCTGTTACATTAGCGGCAACTTGACCCCATTTACCAGAACCAGATGTAGTATTTAAATCAGCATTGAGTAATTCAAAGCCTTGTAAAGAACCCGCTGTTTTATAATATGACTGAGATGAGCCGAGTTTTGTTTCAATATTACATACTTTCATTGCATTTTGCAAATTTTCTAAAATTTGTCCGTTTAGGAGCACTTGGACTGTTGTGAATACATGACCGTCATCAGGGACAGCGTAGTTAGTTCCCGTTGTTTGAATGAAATAGTTAAAACAGATGGATCGCATATCCACAAGACCACCTTGGTCTGCGATTAAAACCTGAATTTGAGAAGCACCACCATTAGCACCCGCTGAGCCATAATTTTGGCCTGACTGAGGGATTACTCTGGCTCTGCGGCGAGAAGTAAGAATGGATGAGCGAGAAAGTCCATGAACTTTAGCAGCATCGGGAACAACCTCTTCGAAAGCGTGTAGAGAGCCAGATTCGTTAAGATAAGCCATATACTTAATAATAGTATTTTAATTTTGGGTATGTTGTTTCAATTCTTCAAGTCGTTCTTTAGATTTCTCTGCCTCGGAAGGTTGTTTAGATTCAGTTCTTTTTTTTCCTAAATGTTTTAACATTTGAGTCATAGACATTTCAGATTTCTTTTGGATTTCATTAAAGGTTGCGGGATTATTTAAAAATGAAGCATTTGGATTATTTAATACCTTTTCTAATCCTAATACAAAAGATGATTTATGTTTAGTCATTCTACTTATGATATTTCTTTTTTTCTAAACCCATAACACGATATAATGCTCTCATTTGTGCTTCTGCTCGGGCTTTTGTTAAAGGATGACTAGAATGTTTTTTATGCGTTCCTTTTGTTTCTACAACATAACCACCTTTTTCGTGTTTGAGTTCATAGGGCATTCTATTTTGTTTTATATTTTTCTTGATCTATGATTGTATAAAAACGATGTCTAAATCGTGTATCAATCGGGGATTTATAGTCAATCATCAAAAACTCATGTTTGCCTTTCTTTTGAATATCATTATACATATTTGTAAATTGTTTATCATTTAATAAATTACCATGTTCTGCTGCTATTTTTTCAAGGTCATTTGCCGTAACACGGAATAATACCCAGTACATTATTTGGTTACGCATACCAGCAGAAATCTGTTTTGAATGCTGGAGCATAATCATAATACTAATATTGTAATGTCGGCAAGTCATAAATAGTTTATCAATTAATCCTTGACGATACTTATTCATACCTTCAAATACAATATCATCTAACATTAAACAAATGCGTAATGGATATTTTCCTTTTTCTTTTCTTTCTTCTTGAACTTTCTCTATATCTTGTAAATATTCTTGGAATGCTTCATCATGAAATGAATTAAGAAAAACGACGTTTCTTTGTTTGACTTTTTCCCAAGAATCTTTTGAATCAATCGTTCCACAAATTACAACTACTTCATCAAAATAATTTGCGTATAAGTCATTTAATGCTGTATATCCAAATGATGTTTTTCCGGCGCCAATTGCTCCTATTACAGCACAAGTAAAAGGTGGCTTCATTATTACTTCGGAGTGTTTCAATTTCAGAAATCGTTTATCAATACCAATATCTTCTGATGGTATAGGTCTTATTTCCGGCTCCATAATCTAATTACTATATAGATGAGATTAAATGATTTATCACCTTTACAATTAAAGCGTTTTTATATGTTATTTGTTCGTAAGCATATTCAAAAGAAAAGAAGTTTAAGTATATGATAGGATGACAACATTATATTTAGGAGATTGTTTAGAAAAAATGAAATCTATTGATGATAAGTCTGTTGATTTGATTATATGTGATTTGCCTTTTGGTTGTCTTATTGGTGGTGGTGGAAAAGAAAAAGCAAAAAGAAATGAAAGATTTAGATTTATTAATGGTGAAAATACAAATACAATTATTAAATCTGATATTATTGGTGGTTGTCCTTGGGACATCAAAATAGACTTAGAAGAGTTCTGGAAACAAGTAAAACGAATCAGAAAAGATAGTCATACACCTTGTTTAATGTTTTGTAATACTAAATTTGGTTATGAATTAATTAAAAGTAATGAAAAAGAATTTAGATATGATTTAGTATGGGATAAAGGTAGGGGTGTATCATTTTTATCTGCTAATAAGATGCCTATGAAATCCCATGAAATGGTATATGTTTTTAGTAAGGCTGGTGCTAATTATAATAGAGTTGATATTAAAGGTGATTTTAAACCATATAATTTTAAAGCAACTACTGAAGGTGCTGGAATGATTCCACATATTAAAAGAACTGAAACAAATAATGATGGTTCTAAAAGATGTATACTATCAGTAATACAAACACCTAATAAAACTTTAAGAAAATCATCACATCCAACGGAAAAGCCAATAGACCTCTATAAGTTCTTAATAGAAAGATATTCTAATAAAGATGATGTAATATTAGACCCTACATTCGGTAGCGGTAATAGTGGTCTTGCTTCTAAAGAATTAAATAGAAAGTATATTGGTATAGAAATGGATAATAATTTCTTTTGGAAATTTGTTAGTAAATTATAGATGCTTATAGAAGTAGAAGAGTGTATAACTAATTGTTTAAAATATATTAAATCAATGGAACAATTTATTTTAAATGATAATATAAGTAAATATCTAAAAAAGGAAACTTTGTTAGATATTAAACGGCAATACAAACATATTCAATATTTAGAACGATATAATAGAAAATGGGAAAGAAAATATTCTCCCGGCTAAGGTATAAAGTTTTCTACCTTCCGGTTTAAAGATTTTTTTCTTTCTTATATATAGAAAGAAAAATGTATTCACCTGTTGTCTCAGTTTATTTTACTATTCCATATGCTAATAAAGAATATGTTAAATGTAAATATGGCGCAAAATGGTCTCCATCTAATAAAGAATGGATTATTAAATTCGATAATCAATGGGATGAAGGATGGGGTAAAGTTCATCTGAAAATTATTGAATTAAAAAAATATCTTGATTCAATAGGTCATAAAATTAAAACGATTGAAGGTGATATTAGTTATCTTGATGATTTTGAAACTTATAAAATATTATTTGGTAATGAAAGACCCAAAGAAAAATTTGAAATTGAAATTGATGACTTTAATACATCCCAAATGACTATTTCTAATTTAATAGATCCTCCAATTGAATCATTTAAACATTGTGTTATAGAAGATGAAAATGATTTTATAAAACCGGTTATTAAGAGTTGTATGGAGATATAAAAATAGAATGGTTATAGGTTCATCTTTAATGACGAATAAAGAAGACATAAACCTAAGAGGGTCTAAATAAAATATGTTGGTATTGTTCGTCATCGCCTTTTTCATTAAATTTTCTTTAAATTTTCTCGTCTCACGGGAAATTTTAATGATTTCATTGATGCCTTATACGAATTCGTCAGTTTTTGCCAATTTCATCTACGATGGGATTTTGGGGCAAAAACTGACGAATTTGTATAATAT
>Ga0214246_1000144_pt1 | contig 20254 bp, 17 predicted proteins | sample TroBogypolimnion_41_FD_153084 | JGI IMG/M metagenome (GOLD analysis project Ga0214246, IMG submission 153084) | Freshwater microbial communities from Trout Bog Lake, WI - 29MAY2009 hypolimnion | ecosystem: Environmental > Aquatic > Freshwater > Lake > Hypolimnion/Profundal zone | place: Trout...
GCAATAACGCTGATTGTCTGTGAAGCGGTAGAACCAGTAAAGATAGTTACTTCGTTTGGTCCTGCTGTTGCGGTTGCCGAACGACTGACCATGTGGGCTTCAATAAGAGGCCACCAAGTACCAGGCGAACCGGCAGTCGTGCATACCCAGAACGTCGAGGTCTGGTCAACAATAAAGTCACCAACTGCAAACGTTCCGCTTGCTGGTGCTCCGTTAGTGGTTGCTCCAACGTACCTAGAAGCAGCAGTAGCGCCGGTAAGACCAGTGGCTTTGAAATCAGTTCCAGTTACTTCACCGGAAAAAGTAGGACCAGATACAGAACCTTGTGTACCTTGGAAACCTTGGTTGCCCTGGAACCCTTGGTTGCCTTGTGCACCAGTAGTACCTTGATACCCTTGTGGCCCTTGTGCACCTGTAGTTCCTTGGTATCCCTGAGAACCTTGTGCACCTGTAGTTCCTTGGTATCCCTGAGAACCTTGTGCACCAGTTGAACCCGTAACTCCCTGATAACCTTGGTTCCCTTGTGGACCCTGACTACCTGTTGCTCCTTGAGAACCAGTAGAACCTTGTGCACCAGTAGAACCTTGCGCACCTGTAGAACCTTGTGCACCTGTAGAGCCTTGCGCTCCAGTAGTTCCTTGGTATCCCTGAGTTCCTTGTGGACCAGATGCACCATAAAGGTTTACTGTCCATGAGGTGTATGTTCCGGAACCTGAAACTCCATTAATTAAAACAACAAACACACCAGTTCCAGTAGTGTAAGAACTAACAGTACCAATCATGGTGTTAGAAACATCGTGAGCAATTACAACTGCTTGACCTGTTGAATAAGAAAGTCCAGTAGCAATAGTAAGAGTTTGCGTACCTGTGGCAATAGTAAGCGAAGTAGTTGATGTGGTTCGGTACAAGTCACCAGAGTTACCCTGGTTTCCTTGATACCCCTGAGTACCCTGATTACCCTGGAAACCTTGATAACCCTGATTACCCTGATTACCCTGATAACCTTGCGTACCCTGTGAACCAGTTGAACCTTGGTATCCTTGATTTCCCTGAACACCTTGAGTTCCCTGAGCGCCTGTAGCTCCGGTTGAACCCTGTGAACCAGTTGATCCTTGTGCTCCAGTAGAACCAGTAGTCCCTTGGAACCCTTGATTTCCTTGGTATCCCTGTGTACCCTGGTTACCTTGATAACCTTGGTTTCCTTGGCTTCCAGTGGCACCTGTAACGCCCTGTGTGCCCTGGGAACCTGTTAAGCCTTGGTATCCCTGTGCTCCTTGAGTACCAGTTGCTCCCTGACTTCCTGTAGTGCCTTGGTTGCCTTGCGTACCTTGTGGACCAGTTGCACCTTGGTATCCTTGGTATCCCTGTGGTCCAGGTGTTCCAGTTGTTGTAGTGTCAGCCCAGATGAGACTGTGGTCGGTTGGTGGCGTAGGTCCTTCTAAGATACCTGTAGAACCTTGATAGCCCTGTGAACCTTGTGGTCCAGTAGAACCCTGGGAGCCTTGATTTCCTTGTGGACCCTGAGTTCCAGTGTCTCCCTTGATTTGAGTCAGCGAATCGTCAAATGACCAGTACCATTGTGCGGTTGTAGAACCGATTGGGTACTGAACACCGATGTAGTAGTTAACCGCAGCAGTTACGGTAAGTTCCCATTGTCCTGGACCACCCCATTGTGTTCCGGTGGTGGCAGGTCCGAAGTAGTCAGTTCCGAGAGTAAGACCAGTAGGCGCAGATTGACCTGCTGTAGGTGGAGAAGTAAATAAAGATGCCTTGTATGCGTAGACACCAGCGCCGTTAAGAAACCCCGAAGGTCCTGCAACGGTTCCTGAAAGCAGGTAATTTGTCATTCAGCGGTTGCTCCTGCGCTTATTGCAGCCTGAGCTGCGTCGTATCGAGCACCCACCTTGGCGTCACCACCAAGGTTTATGCCTGTTTCAATTTCCCACTTTGATCCGGCTCGTTGTTCTAACGAAGCAGAACCTTTAACCGTCTTTGGTTGAACACCGTCTTTGCGTAGTCGCCTGTAAGCAGCCACGTCTTTGTGCATTTTCTTTGTGTCCATGTCAATAACACCGGCATTAGAACGTGTCTCCATTGCAGACGGAGCAATAGAGATAGAAGCGGCCTTACAGCCGAAACAGTCCTCTGGGTGAAGACCAACGTTGTGTGGTGTTGCGGTCATGAAATCAAGGCTCCGTATCCTGCGTTAGTCAATGCCGTAGCTTCTGCCGTAGTAACTTGACATACGTTCATATACACTTTAACCACATAAGGGTTCTGGCTTACTGTAACAGATGTAGGCACAGGTGGGTTGACTTCGTAGTTGACAAAGTACGACGTGGAGTATGGTGCTTCTGGGTTCCACGGGTTGTATGGGTACGGAATGTTCGTGTTGGAGTTCTCCGGCGTAGCCGTGTCCTGAACGAACGTACCATCCGACAACTTAAAGACCAAGACGTAACGTGCCCTGTTAGGGAAGTAACGCCATAACCTACGCTCCAAGCCCTTTGAGTCGGGCAGGATCGGTGGGTTGTCCTTTACCTTTGGTGGTGTAAAAGTAGGCATGAAAGCCTACTTAGTCTGGTTCTTACGTCCAGTAGCACCAATGCGAGCAGCATCAATAGCGTCACCCATACGAGCGCCACCAGTTGTCTGGTTCTCAGCCGGAGCTGTAGTAGGAGCACCTACTGGCTTGTTAGGACGAGTGTGACCATCGTTGAGGCTTTCTTCAAGCAAAGTCGAAGGACGAAAGTCCATGTACTTTACGACTGCGCCACGAGCGATGTCTGGACTAAATTCTGCGTCGTACTTGCTACCCATTATAAATCTCCGTATGTCTTGTAGCCAACTACTTCTGGAGCGTCAGCGTTTGATCCGTACTCCAACTTTGTAATGCCACCAATTTCAGGTGTGCCCTTAACGCCACGAGCAGTGTTTGTTTCAACGCCACGGTTAGCAGGTCCACTTGTCTCAGTAGAAGTTACAGGTGTAGGGATAAATCCCGTGTCAATGCTGTTGGCTGTAGTTCCACGAAGAAACTCAGCCGATACTGTTGGGAATGATGCGCGTGATTCCATTATGTCCACCTTGTGTCGGTCATGTCGCACTGGCCACAGTAGCAAGGGTCTGATGTTTCGCCCTTAATGGCTGATGCGTCGTTTTGTTTTGCGCGTGTTACGCGATTTGGAAGTGGTGTTCCTGCTGACATTGCGGATTCTGGTCCAAGTGTCAAGCCAAGTCCTGTAGGTACTGTCATAAGAGTTTTTCCTCGCTAGTGTGTTGGTCCTTGAGAGAAACGAGGTTGCCGTCCTTGTCGGTAAGCCTTCCACAGATGAGACAATAAATCTCATCTATTCCTGCCTGTACGTCCCTGCTTCCGCAGTTCTTACAAGCCCTTGGCCACGGCAACGCTCGTTCCTCTCAATTACCTAGTTAACTGGACTAAGCCAGTGGTGAGCCGGACTCACCGAGGTCTACTGCTGGTTCGTAAGCTGTTCCAGTTCCAGATGTAGTGCTGATGTCAGCGCCTAGAAGTGAAGAAGATTCAATACGAATAACTGAAGCCTGACGGAAGATTCCGTAAGCACCAAGCCAGTACCATCCCATTGGGACGAAACGGCGTAGACGGTCAGTTACAGGACCAGGTACAACGTGTGGGAACGCTCCGTTACCGTCAACGTATGAGTGAGCCTTGGCAAGAGCCTGGCGACCAACGATGAGAGTTCCGTAAACGTTTGTTGAAGATGCACCAGCACCCTGGAATACAGGAGCACGTGGAGTTTCGATCCAACGAACACCTTCGTAAGCACCGAGCTCACCGTTCCAGATTTCACCTGGCTGTGCGTAGACGTGTGGTGCACGCCATCCCTGTATGTTTGAACCTGAGATAGATTCGCCCTGAAGGTCTGCAACGAGGTCTGGGTGGATGTAACCAACGTACATACCGCCGAATGTTGGAACGTTCTGAGCACGGAGACGAGCACGAGCAACACGGATGTCAAGTGATGACAATGTGTTTGCTGCTGCTACACCGGCACGAGTAGTTACAGAAGTCTGGAGTGTTGTTGCTCCGAGTCCTGATGCGTACTGTACGTTTGTTCCAACGTCCAAAGCAGCACGAGCAATCGTGTCGATTGAAACACCAGCGTTGTATCCAACTACGTTGGCAACGATTGGGTCAATGTCCACGAATGAAGTTCCGCGCAACTTGGCAGTGGTAAGAACACCGTTACCGTATTCAGCAAGAGTCAACGCAACGGTTGAGTCTGACATTGCTACGGTTGTGATGTCTGTTGTTTCTGTAAGTGCCGTGGTTGAAATCGGCAGGTCGTTCACGATTGTGAACTGTACCGAAGCACCTGGCATTGACTGTGCAGTAGGCTGAACGTCTGCTACAGCGTCAAAGTAAAGCTCAGGACGCAAAGCGAAGTACGCCATGCGGTCATAAGCGGCCTTGGAGAAGTCAAGGGTTGACTGTCCCGTTGGGTTGTCTGAGTAGCCATCAATAGCCATTTCAAACTCCTTTTCTAGTTAGTGTGTTTTGATTAACGCACGTTCCTAGAAGTCCAAACACCCAGTTTTTCAAACTGTTGTTCTTGTACGATCTTCATGGCTTCTTCGGGACTTGATGCCTCTTGCATACGGGCTAGGAATTCCTGACCTAAGTCTGGTCCTACGCCTGACGTACCAATAGTCGCGCCTTGGGCACGACGTAAAGCTTCAAGTTCCGCATCGTTAGCAGGGGCTTGTGCCTGTGCTGGTTCTGAGCCTGATGTAGAAATGCCGTATTCTTCAGCCATCTTCTGGATTGCTTCTACTGAAGCCTCTCCATCGTATGCCTTACGAAGTAATGCACCTGCACCTGTCTCTGGAATTCCAGCCTTGGTGAATTGGAATTCAAGCTTTTGTTTTTCCAGTTCTGCCTTTGCTGCTTCAAGTTCCTTACGGGCTTTGTCACCTTCACGCAACTGACGCCTAATGTTAGGGTCTAGTGGCTGACTGTTGGTTTCCTGCTCGTCAAGTTCGTTGTCGAAATCGGACATGTTGATCGCTCCTTCTAGGTACGCGCTTTATTCAGAGGTAAATAAAACGGATAAATTTTGTTTGCACTATACGCACTCAGGGACGTGCTCCCCACTAAGCGGTTTAGTTGTCCAGCTCGCCCACGATCAATGGGGCCAAACACCTAGCCTAATTGTAGCACATTATGTACGTGCTGCACCAAGACCTGTAACACCCTTCTGGCTTTCAGCATAACCGCCACCTTTTTCAAACGGGGCTGCCTTGGCTTGTTCGGCTAATTGAACCTCACGCTGGGCTACTGGCTGTGTAGTGCCCTCAAAACCGGCTATTTGGCTTCCGATTAAGGTTCTGGTGTCAACGGTAGGGGCATTGACTCCTGGGGCTGAAACGCCCAATACAGAGTCTTTACCGGCCATTTGAAGTGCGTTTTGTGCCTTGGAGAATGGTGCCATAGTAGGGTCATTAAGACCGGCAACAGAAGCACCAGTGCCACTAAGTCGTACCATTTCTGCTAAATCACTAGATTGTTGATTAGTAAAACCTTGTAATCCAGCATTTCTAGCGGTGTAACCAAGGTTGGCTGCAAGTGCTTGGCGTTCAAGAACTGGAGCAGCAGCGGTTGGATTAAGGAAATATGCGACAAGACCACCAGTTCCAATATTGTGTTGTTGCATAAACTGTTGTTGAAGACTTTGAGGCAACGCATTTACCGCTTGATACCCCATAGCAATGCGTTGACTAAACTCAGAAGCAGATACGTTACCTGCGACAAGGTTTTCAATAGGAGACTTTTTTGTTTTAGGGTCTGGGGTAGTAAGGAACCCAGTAGGAAGTCCAGCAGCCTGAGCAGTTGCCTGATAAGAATTTACCAAAGTAAGGTACGTTGATTCAGTAAGTGGTTTTGTACCATTCTTGGCCGCTTCTGCCTGTTGAGCAATAAGACCAGCAAACGTGCTTTTGTATTGAGGTGTTGAACGAACCATGTTCATTAACTCTTTAGGGTTAGTGATGTTGTCTTGCATTGTCCACTGGTAAACTTGTGGTGTAATAGCTCCAAGATCAACACTTTGAAGCCATTGGTCAAGTGTTTGATAAGAACTGTTTTTTAAATTTGCTGAAGCCGTAGCATTGGCAATCTGTGTAGTCATCTGACCAGCAATGGTGACTGCTTCAGTTATTGTGTCTCGACTGGCTTGTTGAGCGGCGGTAAGACCAGGGCCGTAATCAACGCCTGGAGGCAATTTAGATAAATCACCACCAGTTTTACTACCTGCATAATTAAGTGCTTTAAGAAGTCCAGAATTCAAAGAACCTTGAATTTTTGTACCACTGGTTATGTATTCATTAGCATTAAAGCCAGGTACGTTCCCAAATACTGCTTCAAAAAGAGCAGGGCCACCTTGAAAAAGAATTTGATTTGTAATGGCATTTAATCCAGAACTGCTAATGTTTCCTTTAGAATCTAGATACGCAGAAGAAGGCAAAATTGGTGTACCAGCCAGTTGCTTTGCTAATGTAGCGGCGGCGACAGCATCGGCTCCACTTTTAACAAGCGCGGAAGTTATTGATTTAATACCTGCTGGACCAGCAGGGTAAATAATAGATTGTTGCTGACCAGCACCACCACCACCGCCACCAAAAGGATTAGGAATTGTAGTTGTAGGTGTGGTTGTAGTTGTCGTTTTGATTTTTTTTGCCATTACTGTGCGCCCCCTTGTGGCATAGGTGCAGCCATGCTTGGTTCAGCTTGTGCTGGAGAAGGCATTGGCTGTTGTGATGGAGCGGCTGCTTGTGCTTGTTGACCACCGGCCATCTCTTGTTGAATTCCTTGAATAAGTGAAGCAACCTTTTCCTGTGCGGCTGGAGTCTTATCCCAACCAAAACCTGGGTGAGACTGAATGTGTCCTTTCCATTCGTCAAGGCTCATTGGAACTGGGCGTCCAGTCTTAGGGTCACGACCACCGCTAAGAGCGGCTGAAGATTTAGGGTCAGTCATAAAGTTAGGTTCTTGATCCTCACCCAACATCTGCTTAGCAACCTGACGGTATGGGTCAAGTAGGTAAGCGGTCTTGATGCCAGCATCAATTTGCGGAGCAAGCGTAGGATAAAGACCCTTGGCTGTTGTCTTAAGATAATCCTCAAATGCAGCAGCCTTGGCTGGTGTCATGTCCTCAGCTATGGACTTAAGAGTGCCGTCCGACATGGGAACGGCGTAGTCATGAGCCAGTTGTTTCATGTCGGGAACCGACATTGATTTTGTTTCAGGCTTTTGAGCTTCTTCTGCTAATGGTTTGTCTGCCATGATTATTCCTTATTGTGGTGGGGGTAGTGGACGAAATACGCCTGTAATAATTGTTGAAACGTCTTGCCAGCCAGGAAGCGTTGTTGCGGCAGTGCAATTATCGCGCCATTCTTCACGTAAGCGACTTTGCTCTGATGTATTACCTGCTGCTGCTTTATATTGTTTTTCCCATGCTGAACGTGCATCTAACAATAATGGAATGTATTGTTTTTGTGCTGGAGTCAAAGTAGCAACATGACTTGGGTTTTTCATAAAAGATTGCAATTCAGTATAAGATTGAGCAGCAACGGTGTAAGTATTACCACCTAGGTGTTCTGACAACCAAGCGCTGTTCATTGATTGACCGTATGATTTCCCCCTTGCTGTCCATGCGTAATAACCAGCGGAACTCAGATTGTCGGCATATGTACCTGGATATAATTTTTGAAAACCAGGAAGCATTACGTCGTAATACATGTAGTTCCCCAAAGCAACTCGCATTGCTTGTGTGTATTCAGTTGGGGTTTCCTTTTGTCGAAGTGCAAACTCACCAAGAATCTGTGATGCTACAGGATCATACTTTGCATCTGCACCTTGTTGACTAGACATAAAAGCAGAAAGAAATGGAAATTCTTTTACAAGTTGTGGGTGATTTTCAACATACTTAACCGTTCCAATAGTTTCTAAGTAAGTAGAAAATGGGCTTTTGGTGTGAGCAACTGTATTAAACAATTCAGTAGGGAACCTACGTAGAAGTTCTGCAACTTGCAAAGTGTAAGAAGGAAACTTAAAATCGCCATTCTTGTCTTTTTCTAAAGCAATAGCATCTAGTTGTTTTTGTACGTGTATGTCTGACGCAATGACCGAAGAAAGCGGTGTGGCAAGTGAGGTTAATGTCTTAGCCGCGTAGAGAGAAGTAGTCGCCCAATTTGCTTCTGACTGCAGATCAGTTCTGTTGTTTGGGTTTTCTAAAAACAAAGAAACTTTACGTGCAGTGTAGTAATTGATTAACTGTTGAGCCAAGCCAGAATTAATGTTTTGTTTGTTAATTTGACCATTTTTCAAAAGCGTGTCAATAGTTTCATTGCGGTATTTAATTAAAATATTTGAACCTTCATTACCGATTGAATACAGCTCACTGGAAAGATATGAACTAACTTGGTTTTGATTCATGTGTCCGTAAACGCCCTTGTAGACATTTTGAAGTGTGCTGTTAGGGAATAAGTCGCTTGCAATGGATGACTGCATAGAGTTTGGACCAATGACCCATTTGATTATGTCGCCAATAAAAGGTCTACGGTATTGCATTTCTTCGTAAACGTATTTAGCAGGAATGGTAACGATAGGTCCAAACGGCATTGAAATAACGTTTTCAAGAAATCCACCAATACCAGGTGTCTGCCCTGTAATAATTATGCTGTCTGGGGAAGCAGGTGATGATTCAAGACCCATGTGTTGACCAGCGCCGTAATTTGGAAGTCCCTGTGCGGCAAGCCAACTATTGACGATGCCGTTAGTAAATCCTGTGATTACTTGTGAACCTGGAAACGTAAATGAACCAATGCCACTTTGATTGTAAGCAAGAGCAACATAGTCAGTAACGGCAAGGTTAATCTTCATGTACTTTTCAAATGCTGCAAAATTGTCACCGGCCATACGGAGGGCACGACGCATAGCCTGGTTCTTCGCAAAGTAATACGGAGTAACTACACGCATGTTTTCTTCCCAAATAGTTTTGTCCATTGGGTTGTGCACAAATTTGCTCATGTTAATAAGTGCTTCAGATTGACATTTAGCCATTGCTTCGCCCGTTGTCATGTAGCCCTTTTCAACAAGTGGCAATAATTTCTGATACTGTTGCCACGCTTCCCACACAAAAAGTGGATCACGACTAGCAGTGTTAACCATCTTTCCAAGCACAGCTCGATGTAGCCAATCAGAATATTTGCGTACAATGTTTAGATTGCCAGCAGACATAAGTCCAACGTATTCGTGTGCAGGGAACGCTGAAGGAGCATCATCCTTTTCCCAATGTTCGCGCATCCATTTAGCCAGTTGTTCTTGTGACCAAAAATCGCCAGAAGCAATTTGGTGAATAATCTCAGGGTGAATGACGCTTGCTACGCCACTAGCGGAATTAATGTTAGTTGAAAGACCCATAGTGTGATCGGTTGAAGTTTTTGCCCAACCAGTGTGAGGGCTTTCATCGGGGTATTTAGCCGATGCTTCACGGTCACGCCTAAAATCTGCTCTCCATGCAGCAGGTTGACTAGAAATAAAACCTTCCATGTGATAATCAGATTCTCGACGTAACCGTGCAAGTTCAGAAGGATTAGATAACGACCTTCCTCCCAGTTCACGAATTTTCTCGTCAAGTGATTTCTTTAATTGAACTTTGAAATTATTTTCAGTTAATGGTTTGCCAAGGTCTTGGAGAACTTTAGTTGCATCTTCCTTGGCTTGCTCCATGTAAAATTCAGGATTGCCATCAAAAATTCGCTGACCTTCTTTAACAATTTGTTCTTCGTACCAACGAGCGTTTTCTTTGAAAATAGTTCCTCGGCTAGCACGAGTAATGTTTTCGTATAGTGCAGCTCCGGCATAAGAATCACCAGCCATGTACTTAGTATAAGTTTCACCAAGTACTTTGTTGGATGTTTTGATTTTTGCTTCAGCACCCTTGCCCTCAATGCCAACTACTTGATTAACTACATTGTGCTTGAAACCATCTTCAGCCATAAGGTCGCCTTGAGAGTGAACTCCGCCAAGCATGTGACTATCTGTTTCAAGGTAAAGATTGGTAGCAAAATTTAGAAAGTCATCAAACTTTTTACCAACAAGCGTCTTAGCCAAAGCAGTGTCAAACCCAAGAATAATATTACTGATTGCTGAACGAAGTGCTTTACGCTCAACATCACCCATAGCAACTTTACCTAAGTATGCTTCGTGTCTAGCAATAGATTGAACGAGTTTTGCTTCAGTAAAATTATGTCCACCGATACGTAATGAGTTCAACATAACTTCAGAAACAATGACACGTTCAGCCCAAGCAGGAGAAGCAAGAGTAAGAAGTTTGAACCAACCGTTTAGGTATCCTTGCATTAAGTCAACAGCAACATCAAAGTTGTTGCGCATGCCACGATCACCAAGAGACTTAAGTTTTATACCAGTATTCTTTGCCCATAATTCATAGGCTTTAGCAGCGTTAAGTTTTTTAATGCCAAGTTTTTCTCCAACTTGTCTACTTGAGCGAGTTGACCATTCTTCGTTGAATAAACGTTTGTATTCTTCACCGGCTTCTTTGGTGGTGGCAGTTGAAGCAATGTAATTTGCTTGTTTAGCAATGTTTTCTTCGCTAGAATATGACGAAGAAATAGCAGCCTTCATTTCAGCGCCAAGGTCTTGAACTGCTAACATCTCACCGCGCAAGTGTTGAAGAAAAGGCAAGACATTTGTAGTACCAAAAATTTGGTATAGTTTTTCTGATTCAGCCTTCATCATTGCTAATTCGTCAAACTTTTTAGACGCGGTAACGTAAGCATCACGAGCTTTGATTAATTCACCATCAAGGTATTTAACAACCGTAGCGTAACGCTCGGCTTTAGTCATCCCCTTTAATTCATCGCCTTTAAGCATTTGATTGGCACGATCAAGTATTTCTTTAGATTTAGCCATGTATCCATCTAAAGCAGGTGGATTTTTTGTAACAGTTTTTTCAAACGTTTTATTTGCTGGCGTTGAGGATTCAATAGAAAGTTTATCTGTGTCAAAGAAAATGCGAGCTTCGTGAAGTATGCCGTTACCTTTAGCAGCATATTTACCACCTTGGTAACGCAATCCATCAATACCTTTTTCGTTCATGCTTTCTGCAATGTTTTGTAATATTTCGTCTGCATCATACATTAGCAAATGAGCATCAGCAAGAAGGCTTCTAAATTCAGAATAAATTTTAGAACCTGTTGTAGTTGGGTCATTCAATAATTGTTTGAAATCTTCTAAATATTTTGTATCTAATTCTGAATTGCTAGGCCAATTATCTTCATTAAGATATTGATTAAAGGAATCTCGAAATTCTTTTGGTGCCGCTTGTTCAAGGTCAACAAGGTTAGGTGGGGTTTCACCTGTCCAACGAATACCATGAACAGTTTTGTTAAGTTTTCCTTTTCTTTTTGCTTCCTTTGCACCCTTACCCGTGTAACTGCGAGCAATTTCAGGATTATCTGTAGTATAAAAACCAGGACCAAAAAGATTTTGTGCGGCACGTCCTTCTCCAATGCCATCTCCAAGAACACCACTTATTTCAGTAGATGATCCGTGGTAAAACTCAGACTTAGGTATTTCAGTTGGTAAAGTTTCCGTTACTTTTTCTTCTATAGTTGCAAATTCAGAACGATCTTCGGGTACAAAATTCTTAAGGTACGTTTCTGCTTCAACGTTGGCAGTGTGAGCCAACTGACGGTAAACTTCAAAGTCTTTTTCTGCACTACGAAGTAAATCATCTCCACCAGATTTATTAACGTTTTGAGCAACTTTAGCAATCTCTCGTGAAAGCATCCTCATGTTTCGTTCGTTAGGAAGCATGCGTCTACCAAGTTGTTTATCGTCTACTGCAGAATTATGCATCTTACCAGTTTCAGGGTCAATGGTACGGTCTGATGCTGTGTTGGGGTCAGCAACCAAAGCTTCATCCAGCGAAGTCCCACCACCAGTTACACCTGTGTACTGATAAATTTTGTCATCAATTTCTGGTCCCATGACATCAGCAAAGATTCCAAAATCAGAATGAGCAGTTGAAGCAAGCATGCGACGGTAAAGAGAAATACGCATAGCATTGTTGTAAATGTTATTCCATTTAACAGGGTCATCACCGTATCGAATTAATTGATCAGTAACCATGTTTGCAAAATCGTGACTCATAAAGTTATTAACTAAAAACTTACGAATACCCTCGGCGCTGCGTACTGAGCCAACAACTAATTCACGGTCAGTAACACGACCACCTTCAATAATCATTTGTTTCATTGAAAATTGACGGCGAAGGCGTTGACTTAAAAGAATCTTTGCTCGTTCGGCAACACCACCGGCGGCGTAACCAACATCGTGAGGAGTAATATCAACGCCAGTTTCTTTTTCAATGGCTTCAATCATTTTGTCAGTTGGCATAATCGGCGAAGCAAGAGCATCGGCAATAGTAGAAAATTCTTTTCCAACTTCTCCTGTTAAGCCAGTCTTAGCCAAAGTGTACCAACTCATAGATGGCATAGTGGTAACGCGGTCAACCATGTTAATTGCTTGTGATGCTTCTTCAAGAACTGCAAGAACTTGAGAATCCGTTTGTGCTGCTGCTAATTTTTCAATAAGTTTTGGACCTAGAAACAAAGCACCAAATCGTTGATTAATTGCCGCAGCTCCATGTGTAGCAATCCAACTAACGGCACGTCGAACGCTGGAATATTGTGCGTAAGCACGTTCTACGTCGCCTACTTCTCTAATACCAGTACCACTAAACCATTTATTAAGTACGCCAGTCATACCGTAAACGCCACGGGATTCTTTTACAATACGAGAAAAAGCAGCAATAGGATCATCAACAATCCATTTAAGACCAACGTCTACAAGGTCACGTACAGACGTACCCCACATACCGTCAATGCCAAGTGAGTTAGCAATTTCAATGCCAAGGTCTTGTGTTGTGCCATCAGCGTTAAGCACTTTGCCCTGTTCAGCCAACTGCCAGATGTAAGCATCTTCCGGATTGTTTTGTGCTTGAAGTGCACCAAGAAGATACGTTATTTGTGCTGGCGTGCTTCCAAGAGCGCGAATAATTTTTGCAATACCTACTATTGGAACTGTGATTGGGTAACTTGCTAGTTCAACAACTTTGTTAAACGTAGATCGCGAAGCGTTTAATTTGCTTGCTTGAATAGCATCTTGAGCGGCGCTAGTAACTGATTGTTCACTATTGATTGCTTCTGAAGCAGCATTAAAGGCTGGCTGTGATTCACTAGAAATGCTTTTGGCAATAGCCTGATCATATTCTTGTTGAGTAATTGAACCACGAGCCAAGTCTTGTTCAAGGATGCCATGCTCTATTGGGTACTGAGTCTTAAATTCATTTATGCCATTTTGATATGCAGATTTGTGAAGCGCATTTGGGTCGCGAGTCAAAAGGTCTTGTTTGGTTTTTTCTAAAGCAGCCTGTTCTTCTGGCGTGAGAGAACCTTCTGTTTTTAATTTTTGTGTCAAAGATTCAATTATTTGAGCGTCTTGAGCAGAAGCGGTTTCTCCTGCTTGAGCGGCAGCGTCAAGTACTGTTCCGCCTTCTCCACCAGCAGCGCCCAAAGCACCACCAACAAGATAACCGCTAAGAAGATTGCCATATTGTTGAGCCAATGCAGTACCAATACCATTTTTGTTAATTTGAGATTTCAAATTAGTCATGTATGCATCAGCGATAAAAGGCAATTTACCAACGTCGCTTAATGTTTGATGAATTGCTTGACCCAAATACAATGGGTCTTGCCATTGCCATGCAGGTAATCCCCCCTTGCCAGCGTTAATAGCATTAAGGTTTCCTCCAACAACACGGTTAGCAGTAATTCCAAGTTTGGCAACATTGGTAGCAAGCCCACCTGCAATATCACTAGGTGCTGCTCTCCAAAAATTACCTACTTGCTTTCCAGCTTCAGGAGTTGAAATTGCACCAACAAAACCACCAATGGCGCTACCTAAAACATTGCCTACTGGTTGCAGAAGTTGTGAAAACCAATTACCTGTACTGTTAGCCCTTTGCCATGCTTTGTCAGGTGCTCGGTATGCAGGAGCATCATGAGTTGTGTCGGGTCTTGGGTACAAATTAGAAAGACCAATTTGATCTGCGGTACCGTGCAAATATTTAGCCATCAAAGTTGAATGTGCTAATTGAGCTGGGTTAGTAGAATCTTTGAATTGTTGCGTTAAAGACGTGACTAAATACGGGTCTGCTTTTAACGTAGGATTATTTTTAATTAAAGTGTTTATCCAATAATTTGGATCGGGGTTAATTTCATTTTGACCACGAGTGTCACCAATGTAACCTTTGGGAGCACCTGACTGGCTGTCTACGTTTTGTTCACCAGCCATTACAGACCTATGTTTCTAGCCGCCCGTGCTAAGTCCATTAACATTGCTGAAGCACCTGGAGCACTGGCCATCATGTCTAAACTTCTTCCAACTGTAGGAGTAAATGTGTGCATTGCTTCTGGACCAGCACCATCGCCAATAGGCAATCCTGCTGTAATTGGTTCATCTGGTCGATCAGTAGGATGGTCAAATTTTAATTCACCTGGGTAAGATGGCAATGATGGCATCTGACCAGTAATCGTTGTTGGTTGTGCTGGCGCTGCTTGTGCTGGTGCTTGCGCTGGCGCAACCGATACCTGTTGTGGTGCTACGGGTATTGCACGTTGAGCAGCCTGTTGTGCACCTGCTTGTCCGTAGCCTTGACCAGTAGCGGCCTGGACTGGCATTGCTGCGTTAAGGTCAGTACGGTTTCCGTATGCTGTTCCTGGCATTCCCTCACGGGCGCCACCTCTACCTGTACGTGGCATCTATTACATCCCTGGTGCGGCACCGGCTGGAGCTGGTGGACGCTTCAAAGTTGACAACATAGCACTCAAGTTCTGTGCTCCGGCTGGCGGTGGTGCGATAGGCGTTCCAGCAGGGTTGTCTGGCGATACGCCGATACCAGGCTGTGACTCTGCTGCAACTTCTGGTGGTTGTCCACCTTGCTGCATCTGCTGTTGCATTTGCTGTTGCTGGTTCGCTTGCTCGGCTTGCTTCGTTTGCATTTCTTTGTGAACCTTTGAAACAGCGGCCTCAAGTGTGACGTGTCGCTCTGCCTTAGCCATTGCAATTTCAGCAATAACGTTGGGGTCAAGACTTCCTTGCGACGCCTGTTGTTCAAGGCCAGCAAGAAGCGCCTTGCGTAGTCCTTCCATTTCAACTTGATCACGTTCACGAATTGGGTCCTCAATCGCTGGGTCCATCTCACGGGCTGTCTGTGTAGACATGATACCAGTTCCAACACGCTGACCAATGGCGACTACCATGCCGTTTACATCTGAACCAGGCATTGAGTACTTGACGTATGACAAGTCCGTTTCAAATGTTTCGTTTGGCGTGTAGTCAGGGTGGCTAATGTGTCCGTCGTTGCCAAAGAAGAACATGCTTGGCTTCTTACCGTAGTAAGCCTTCATAATCTTTACCGCACGGCGGTTCTCTGCTTCTAGTGAGTTAGCGAAGATTTCCTGATATTCTTGAATAGGCATGTCAACGGTGTTCGACATGACCATTTCACCTCTACGAGCTGTACGGACGTTGCTTGGTGATTCCCCACCAAACTCCGCAGGGATTCCACCTGTGAGTCGCTGAGCGCGTTCCATCCGGTCAAGTGCGTCGTTTGTGGTTGAACCTGGCTGCAAGTGTGTGATCTGTACTTGTCCCTTATCAACGACTCCACGGATTCCTTCCTTACCATTAGCTTCTTGAATAATACGAGGTGATGATGGAGAGTTGCTTGTGCTAACAATCCACTCATCTGGGAACACGTTGCGGAAACGAGCAATCATGTCCAAGGCGTCCAGTTTAGCCATACGCTGATACGTTCCAAGCATCTGGTCAAACTGTCCCTGTAGGCGGTCTAGTGTGATACGTCCAGCAATAACTACTGGGCTTACCTCTGCACGGTTAGGGATGCGCTCCAAGATAATGTGCGTAGCAATTCCCTTGCCTGTCTCAGTGCTGTATGCACTTGCCTTAGGTTTTTCAGCACCAATGGCAATAAGCACAGTTTCGTTAGCGTCCATGTACTCCAACACTTCAAACATGTCGTGGTCGCCTTTTTCGCCACGGTACAAAATGTTCATTTGTGCTGGATAGTTTTCCTTTAACCAGCCAAGTGGTCGACGGTCAACAAAGATGCAGTCTGCTGGTTCCATTGAGTCTGGATCAACCATTGGTGCAGGGTACGTAGAAAGTGGGTTACGGACACGCCAGTGAGGAATGTCACGCTTGTCATCGTGGTAGACCGACACTGGTGAAATAGTTACAGCACTCATACCGTAAGCAGTAAGGTGACGTGCACGGCGACGTAACTTGGTACCCATCTTGTTCATGTCCCACCAACCAAGGTTGGCTAGACGACGGTCACGGGCTTTGTTTTCAGATACCTGAATACCTGGGCGAACTGGCATGTACGAAATGTCTGGGATGACTGAAGCCACGCGCATAGCAAACTGGTCAATGCCTTGAGCAATCAAGTTTGGAATGGCTGGCTTTTCCATGTCATCTAACTCAGGCAATGGAATGATGATGTCGCCGTTGTAGTGACGACGTATATCTTCCATTTTGCTAAAGAGTCCACCGCGATCTTTGCGGCGCTCCTGGTACATGGTTACGACTTGTGCCGCAGCCTTGTCATTATCAAACGAGAGAGCCACTTATAACCTCAATGTCTTAGGGGTGGACGACTTCACCCATGTTGGGCGCCACGCTGGGGCTGATACCGATTTCGGCATGTAGAGGTTAGGAATGTTCCATTCTAGAAACCATTGAGCCATTACACAGTCATCTGTGCGTGACCCATTAGGGTACTTTGTAACCTCATCAATTAGTTTCATAGAGCGAACTTTTCCTTCACCCCTACCAGGTAATCTTACACGACCGAAGCGGTAGTGAGGTTGTAACACCGTCACACCCAGGGCTTCGTCCGATTTATTGATGCCATTTGTGTTATGGGGAATAATCTCCACGGAACGCATTTGGCGCCATTGCTTGACATAATCGTACTGAAGCATGAACCGCTGAGCTGCGTTAGATTCCACAATCCAGTACTGGATAGGGTATCCCATGGACTCAGACAAATTTTGCCATTCTTCCATAACCCCAGTGTATTTACCGTCATGGATGTTATAGTCCAAGAACTTACTAGCTTCCATCTTCTGTCGTATCAGGTCAATCAGGAATCGTTGCTGGGACTCTGGGTGGTACAGCCAGCACTGAATAGCCCAGTAGTTAGTCGGACTAGGGTCAGCGGTAGCGACCATCAGACACTCACTGGCTGAAATGCCACGGGGTATCTGCCAGATGTCTCGGTCTTTGTCCATGCACCCTGGGTTGTCACCCTGACCAAATACCCACTCGTGTCGTACTAAGACTTCCGACGGGTCCAAGTCCTCTTGCTGATAGACCACCGCAAAGCGCTCACCACGGTTTGACATGAGGTTGGAGATGTCTCGCCAAGATAGGCGCCGTGGGTCCAGTAGGCATCCGGTAGGATACGGATCAGAAGTTCTCTTGTGGTGACTCGGATCGCAAAGGTCATCATAGTGAGCCTTGTAAAGCAAGTGCTTATACTTTTTGTTTGTCCTAAGTTTTTCAACTTCATCTTCAGTCATTCCTTCATCTAGTAATTCTTCCTCATCTTCCAGAGGTTGCTCCATGTCTAGAGCAAATCTATAAAGGTCGTCAGCAGCGAGGCGCTGGCCAATAAGAGCAAGCATACCTGCTGGTTCAAGTCGAGATTCGGCAACGTCTTGGTACCAATCTTCCATGGCTTCTCTTTGTTCTGCACTACGAATCTTGCGAGGGTCCACAAGGTCGTCCCAGAAACAGCCATCAAAGCGTCCTCCGATGAAACCACTATCCATACCGTAGGCACTTACTGTTGGCTCCTTTTCTGAAATAGCACCTGAGTCTTCAGGTTGCATAACAATGAACGCTTCATTAGTCCATAGTTCTTTTTCTAGTGGCTTGAAACGACCAAAGTCGTGAGCCATAGTTGTCTCAGCGTCAACGGCTAGACCACGAGCCTTAAGTGCATCGTCAGCCAATTCAGGAATAACACGCTCTAATGAACGACGTACTCGCATCAAGTTTCGCTTGGCAAGGCTCATAGTCGCAGAACCAGTCAACAAACGAATACTGCGGTTACGACAAATGATCCAGCACGTAATGTCGTGGAGCAATGTAGTCTTACCAGAACCAGGTGGCATGTTCATAACCACGTATTCTTTTTCTTCAGATTCAAGAAGTGATACCAGTGCAATACCGGCTTCTTCCTGCCACGGTGTAGAGATACGTCCAAAGTAACGCTGACGGAAATAACCAAAGTCCTCTAGGGCACGTTGAGCATCTTCGCTTAGTTTGTCGTAAGCTTTAGGACCTTCTAGTTTCGCTTCTGTCTTAAGTTCACGGTAGTTGCGTGCCGACGAGTCCACATCGTCGCTAATGCGAAGTGTTTGGGCAGCCTTCTCAACACGGTGTCCCGTTGATTCAGAGAACCGAGCCTTACGTGAGGCTTCTGCAATCGAAAGTCCTGCGGAACGTGCCTCAAAGTATTTCTTACGTTGTACCGCGCTAACTGCCATTGCTGAGTGCTGTGGCTAGTAAGCCTTGTATTCTGTACGAAGAAGAATCAGGTGGCGAAATAGAAAACACTCCAACCCCACCATCTTTATAATCTTTAGCGGCAACGACTAAAACAAAATCCTCAACAACTGGCATCTCCCACGACTCATCCTGTGGGAGATCCAAGTTTGTTAAAAAACGTGTAAGGTTCAGTTCTAGCCATTGTCTAAGTGACAAAGAAAGACTTGACTCGTCAGGACTTAGTGGCACTTGGCTTAGCCGCTTCAGCTTGCTGTGCAACCTGTGAAGCAAGTGCAATAGCAGTGTGCAACTGCAACTGACGGTGTGTGATTAGGTGATACCCCTCAATAACTCCTGCAATGATGACGCAGACTGATGGGAGCACTACCTGTACCGACGTTGGTACATGGAACCCTGGGTGAACCACCGTAAACACCGATACCGCTGTAGCGATAAATGCTGATACGTGTGCTGAGATTATATTTAGTTTCATTATTCTACCTTACCATATTGTTGTCTATAAAGAATTAAACCAATAATGCTATACACCGCCATGTCCATAAATGAGTCCTCAATGCCTTCATTGGCTAGAGTTGATCCTTGGGCTGCGGTCTGTAATCGGCGCATCTTGTCGTTCATGCGAATAGCACAACCAATCCAAGCTTCTACACCAAAATCCTCACTAGCGCGTACATTGGCAAACGGGTCAACCGCACGGCCATAGTCACTTTGCTTTTTATTGTGAAGAAGTGTTAGTTCTTCTATCACATCTAAAAATGCGCTCATTGTTCTCCCTTGTATTTTTCTGGAACTGGCCCCGAATACTTGTGTCCCGTGGCTTCCTGTGGTATCTGAAATCTTATACCACAATGGCAATAAATCCAAACTTTTGTATTGACTAAAATTATCCATTGGTGTTTGTGCATGTCCTTAAAAAATTTTATAAAAAAAACGGAAGGGTCTAACACACATAGTAGAGTGATGCTCCGTCACATCCATGGCAGTCTTAACCATGTCTAAAGGCTCCAAAGAGAAAGACGAGAGAGCCGCCAGCGCACCTGTGGCAATGTCACACGCAGCGCCAACAGCCGCGTAGGGTTCCTTAAATTTAATGACCGAGTAATCTTCACCCAGCTCGTAGATACCATCCCTATTCACAAGCAGGACACTCCACGTATCATTGCCTTGACCTAGTATCTGCATGAGGTGGTCGCGCAATTTGTATGGGTCGGCGATGTTAGACTTGGCTACTAGTTCCATGATCCGGAACGAACCGGCTACGCCCACTAAGGTATTGCCAAACTTAAAGACCTTCGGTTCAGCCGACGTTGCTATTAACGTGCCACCTTCATCAAAAGCGCCAGCGTCACCGCCGATAGCATATGTCGTATCAGAATGTACTGCCAAGATCGCTGTCATGTTGTAATGATACCATGCTATAGTAATTGTTACGGGGTACCCTTAACTCCGTAGTGAAGCCCTACCCTAGCGGTAGGGTTTTACTTTTTAGCGAGTACTTCTGGAGACTGCGCTACTGGCTTA
>Ga0214246_1000147_pt1 | contig 20135 bp, 18 predicted proteins | sample TroBogypolimnion_41_FD_153084 | JGI IMG/M metagenome (GOLD analysis project Ga0214246, IMG submission 153084) | Freshwater microbial communities from Trout Bog Lake, WI - 29MAY2009 hypolimnion | ecosystem: Environmental > Aquatic > Freshwater > Lake > Hypolimnion/Profundal zone | place: Trout...
CGTTTAGGGTATGGTACATATAATCCATACAATCAAGTTAATCCAATTACTGCTTATACTGATTTAGGAGCTGTTAGTGGTTATGTTATGACTTTATCAGAAGCTGATTTCTTGCAAGCAGAAGCTGCTCTAAGATGGCCAGTTTTATTTGGAGATGGATCAGGCCCATTTAATGCTGGTATAACTGCTTCTATGTCACTAAGAGGTGTTACATCGTCTAGTGCTTATTTAAGTCCTACAACTGGGATAAATACAAAACCATATTTTGGTTGGACTGGTACTGATGATCAAAAATTACATGCTATTTTGTATCAAAAATGGGTAGCTTTGATTGGTATTAATGGTATTGAACCTTATTTAGATAATACTAGAACGGGTTATCCTTTAACCCCTTTAGCTACAACTGCAACTCAAACTAGAAGACCTAGACGATTGATTTATCCAATCTCAGAGTATGTTGCAAATTCTGCTAATGTACCAAATATTTCTGCTGCAAATGTTTTTGCTACAACAGACCCTTCTGATCCATTTTGGTTATTAGGAGATCCACCACTAGGAAACTAATTGTTTTAAGTTTATAAATTTAGACCGCCTTTATGGCGGTCTTTTTTTTAAATTATATTATGATTATCTTTTGTGTTTCTTATAAACATTTACTTATTTTTGTTGCTTTCAATTTGTTATGAGGTTTTTATATATCTTTATTTTTTTGTTTTCTAGTTTTTTTGTTTTTTCTCAAGATAAAGGAAAGAACGATAAACCTAAAAGTTTGGTTAAAACGGCAGAAGAAAGAGCCAAAGAACTTGCTAAAAAGGCACCTATAACTTCCTATAAAATAATATCCATTAAACATGATACTATTATTTTGGACACAACTCTTTCTATTAAAAAAGAATATGAGTACAATTATTTACGAAAAGACATTTTTGGTTTAATGCCTTTTCCTAACGAAGGACAAACTTATACAACTTTGGATTTTGGATTGCGTAAATTTAGTCCATTTCCTGAGTTTGGTTTTAAAGCCAAGCATTTTGGATATTTGGAGGTGGATGATGTTAAGTATTATTCTGTTGCTACACCATTGACAGAATTATATTTTAAGACTGTTATGCAACAAGGTCAAAATGTGGATGCTTTAATAACACTTAATACTTCTAAAAATTTTAATTTCTCGATTGCCTTTAAAGGCTTACGTTCTTTGGGTAAGTATATTAATCAACTTTCTAGTACTGGTAATTTTAGATTTACAAGTAGTTATCATACAACGGATAGGCGATATATTATGAATTTTCATTATACTGGACAGGATATATTAAATGGTGAAAATGGTGGATTAACGCAACCAGAAGATTTTGAGGATAAGGATCCTCTTTATAAAAATAGACCGAGATTGCAAGTTTTTTTAACTGATGCACAATCCTTTTTAAAAGGGAAACGTTTTTTCATTAATCATAGTTTTAGAATTAATACCAATGATGCTGAAAATAATCTTTTTATTGTTCATCAATTAAATTATGAACATAAATTTTTTGAATACAATCAAGCTACTTTAGGTTCAACGATTGGCACTTCTTCTCTTTTATTTCAACGATTTGGCACTTCTTCTGTTGCTTCCAACATGATTGATCAAACAATGTATGATCGACTTTACAATAAAGTTGGTGTACAATATGAAAATAAAACAGTAGGTAAGTTTGAGTTTTTTATTGAGAATTTTATTTATAATTTTTTCATAGGAGATGATAAAAATGTCACGACTAAAGTTGCAGGAGTTACAACCACTACTATTTTTCCAGGTCAATTAAAAAGTACTATTAATACAATAGGAGGTCAGTATGATTATAGAAAAGGAAAATGGAATGGAACTATTACTCTTTCAAATTCAATTTCTACTCAACCTATGCGCAATTTTGATGCAAGTTTAACATACACAATCAATCCCAAAAACAGCATATCTTTCCAATATCAAAATATAAGTAAATTACCAAATCATAATTATGATTTGAGTAACAGCAGCTATGATAGGTATAATTGGATTAATAATTTTAAAAATGAAAAAATAAACAATCTAATTGTAAATGCAAACACTCAATGGTTAAAATCCTCTTTACAATTAACAACATTAAACGATCATCTTTACTTTAGTAATGATACTATTGGTAACTATAAACAATATATTTCTCCTAAACAATTTGCAGGGATTATCAATTACCTATCTTTAAAAGTTGGAAGGGAGTTTAAATATAAAAAATGGGCATTAGATAATACTTTTCTTTATCAAAAAGTAGTGCAAAATCAAGATATTTTAAATGTTCCCGAAGTCACAATGAGAAATACTATTTATTTTTCAGATACGGTATTTAAAAAAGCCATGTTTTTGCAAACAGGTATTACGCTAAATTATTTCACAAAATTTTATGCAGATGATTATAACCCAATTTTAGGAGAATTCTTTGTCCAAAATGACAAAAAAATTGGAGAATTTCCTATGTTGGATTTTTTCATAAATGCCCGTATTAAACAGACTCGAATTTTTATTAAAGCAGAACATTTTAACTCAAGTTTTACCGGCAATAATTATTACTCGGCACCTAATCTTCCTTATCATGATTTTATGATTCGTTTTGGATTAGTTTGGAATTTCTTTCAGTAACAAATTAGCAGCTAATTTTATCAGACTTTTTTCCTGCCTTCCATTGTAATTTTGCTAAGAAAAGCAAAGTTTCCTGTGCAAAACAAGTTCACTGAACTCCAATTGAAAATCATATTACGTGATGTAATCAGGGTTAGTCATCAATCCATTTACTAAAAATCAGAATATTGCAAACCCATATAATTATCAATATCTTTGCCGTTCAGAAATCAAAATTCGTTAATCTACATTCTTAAATCTCATGAATTATTCAGAAAACATATTAGGAACTATAGGAAATACACCTTTAGTAAAACTGAACAAAGTAATTGAAGGAATTGATGCTTTAGTTCTTGCTAAAGTTGAAACATTTAACCCTGGGAATTCCACTAAAGATCGAATGGCTCTTAAAATGGTGGAAGATGCAGAAGCAGATGGTAGATTACAACCAGGAGGAACAATCATTGAAGGGACTTCAGGTAATACTGGAATGGGATTGGCATTGGCAGCTATTATAAAAGGGTATAAACTTATTTGTGTTATTACAGATAAACAATCCAAAGAAAAAATGGATATTCTTCGCGCAGTTGGTGCAAGAGTAGTGGTTTGTCCAACTGATGTTGAACCAACAGATCCTCGTTCCTATTATTCAGTTTCCAAACGATTAGCAGAAGAAACACCAAATTCTTGGTATGTCAATCAATATGATAATCCTAGCAATGCTTTAGCCCATTATCAGCAAACGGGACCAGAGATTTGGGAACAAACAGATGGGAAAATTACCCATTTTGTCGTTGGAGTTGGAACAGGAGGAACTATTTCTGGAATTGGAAAATTTTTAAAAGAAAAAAATCCTAATATTAAAGTTTGGGGAATTGATACTTATGGTTCCGTTTTTAAAAAATACCATGAAACTGGAATATTTGATGAAAATGAAATTTATTCATATATCACAGAAGGAATTGGAGAAGATATTCTTCCAAAAAATGTTGATTTTTCTATTATTGATGGATTTACTAAAGTTACTGATAAAGATGCTGCCGTTTATACACGTAAAATTGCTTTGGAAGAAGGAATCTTCGTCGGTAACTCAGCAGGTTCATGTGTAAAAGGATTACATCAGTTAAAAGAGCATTTTACTAAAGACGATGTGGTAGTAGTTTTATTCCACGATTCTGGAAGTCGCTATGTGGGAAAAATGTTTAATGACGATTGGATGCGTGAAAGAGGTTTCTTGGAAGAAGAAATTACAACAGCAGAAGACGTTATTAAAGATCATTTAGATAAATCTTTAGTTGTTGTTCGAACAGAAGAACTTGTGTCTCACGCTATCGATAGAATGAGAAAGTATAAAATCTCACAAATTCCAGTAATCGATATTAATGGATTTGTTGGTTCTGTAGACGAATCCGATTTGTTTCAAAGTTATGTTGCAGATAAAAATGTTGCAGATAAACCAATTAAAGATGTAATGGGAAAACCTTATCCAACAGTTACAGCAGCAACACCAATTGAAGAAGTTTCTAAGTTATTTACTAAAGATAATCAAGCTGTTTTAGTAGATTTAGGAAACGGCAAACACCATATAATAACAAAATACGATATAATAGGTTCGATAAAATAAGAGATAACCTACAATGAAAGTTGTAGGTTTTTTTATTCTCCAATCCACAGGCCAAATGCAAATAACATTAAAAATGTGAGGAAAATAAATTGTCTCATTTTCTGCTTCTTGCATATATTTAAGTTTTAAATTTCATAGAATAGGCAACATCTTATTCTCAACTCAGTTTTTGCAGAGCGAAGCCAAAGTACAGTAGAAAGGATTCTTATTAATTTCTAATGAATAGAAAATATATAATATACGAAGCGAATGGCTTGGTATTTAGCAGCAATCCATTTTCCCGCTATCCATTACAATAAAAAAATCCAAACTCTGGATTTTTTTATTTCCATTACTATCGGGGCTAGTTAGGTTTTGTCTTTTGCAAAGTTTCATCATTAAGAGTAAGCATTTTTGGAGTTTACACAAAATTCTGTCCAGTCTCGAAAAAAAAGCTCTGACGAAATCCAACAAAGCATTGTCCCAATCCAACAAAGCATTGTCTCAATCCAACAAAGCATTGTCTCAATCGAACAAAGCATTGGCTCAATCAAACAAAGCTCTGGCTCAATCGAACAAAGGGTTGGCGCAATCGAACGAAGCATTGGCTCAATCGAACAAAGCATCGTCTCAATAGACACTTTTGAAAGGTGCATTACGCATACTTATACTATTTGAGTTTTTAAACGTATTGGAATTATAAGTAATCTTGATGTGTTTTGAGTAATAGAAATCAGGCGAAGAACCTATACAATGCGACCTATTTTTGGAGTTGCCGCTTCATAGTGCTAAGTTTTGAAATTTAAGTATTAAAAATTTGTTTATCTCGATTCAAAAAATTACTTTAGTAAACTCAAAGCCATATAGATACTATTTATGAAAGAAGATTTTCTACACTACATTTGGTTGTATAAGAAATTGGACTTTACCAATTTAAGAACCACAAACGGAGAAGTTTTAACTATTCTCAAATTTGGACAATACATACAGCAAGCCGGACCAGATTTTTTCAATGCACAAATTATTATTGACAATCAAAAATGGGCAGGCAATATTGAAATTCACATCAAATCATCTGATTGGTATGCTCATCATCATGAAAAAGATGATAATTATAACAACGTAATTCTACATGTAGTTTGGGAACATGACACGCCAATTTTTAGAAAAGACAATTCAGAAATCGCTGTTCTGGAACTGAGTAAGTATGTTTCTAAAGAAGAACTTCACAAATATAAAGAACTAACTACTCGAAAATCTTGGATATTTTGTGAAAACCAAATTAAAGATGTTCCTGATTTTGTAATGTCCAATTGGCAAGAGCGATTATTTTTTGAACGATTAGAGCGAAAGTCAAATGCAATTCAGCAATTATTGCAAGAAACCGAAAACGATTGGGAAGCAGTTTTGTTTTGTATGTTAGCCAAAAACTTCGGACTGAATACGAACGGCGATATGTTTTTTAAAGTGGCAAAATCAATAACTTTCTCACTTATTCGAAAAGAAGCATTGGAAGTAATGTATCTAGAAGCTTTGCTTTTTGGTCAAGCTAATATGATTCCATTAACTATAGAAGATAATTATTCAAAAGAATTAAAATCATGGTATGATTATATTGTTTTAAAATATAAGTTGAAGAAACCACTAATTGCTCCAATTCAGTTTTTCAAACATCGACCAGATAATTTTCCGACCATTCGATTGGCTCAATTAGCAATGGTTTTTCATTTGCACAGAAACTTATTTTCAAAAATAATTGAAGCAAAAACAATTGATGAAATTTATCAGATTTTTAATGTTTCTGTTAGTGACTATTGGAAATCACACTATAATTTTGATAAAACCAGTCCAAAAAAAGAAAAATCATTATCTAAATCTTTTATAGATTTACTAATCACAAATACTATAGTTCCAATTCAATTCGCTTATGCCAATGGTTTGGGAAACGAAAATGCAGAATTATTGATTGATTTTCTTTCAAATATTCCAGAAGAGAAAAACAACATTATTGAAAAGTTTACTACATTTGGAATTAAATCTAAAAATGCTTTTCAATCTCAATCATTATTGCAGTTGAAAAATGAGTATTGTAACAATAAGAAATGCTTGCAATGTGCTATTGGATTAGAACTTTTAATAGATAAAAAATGATAACTAATATTCGTTACTTTTTTGAAAAACATGGTTTTCATGTTTCATCTCGTTTAGCGGATAAATTGGGAATGCGAGCAACAAGTGTGCGTTTATTTTTCATTTACATTTCGTTTGTAACAGTCGGACTCGGATTTGGGTTCTATCTCACATTGGCTTTTTGGATCAAATTAAAAGATTTAATTCGTTCAAAAAGAACCTCAGTATTCGATTTATAATTCATGGAGCTCAAAAATAACATAAAAACATTATTTAACTTTTCGAAAGACCAACGCAAAGGAATTTTACTTTTGTTTTTTATGATTACTGGATTACAAGTTGGATATTATTTTCTTGATTTCAATAAAAATGGAAAACAATCACCTGAAGAACTAAATTGGCTTTCATTGCAAAGTACGATTGATACTTTAAAATCACAAAAACACGAATCTGGTTATAAGATGTATCCCTTCAATCCAAACTTCATAACTGATTTTAAAGGATATAAACTCGGAATGAAAGTTGAAGAGATCGATAGATTATTGGCGTTTAGAAAGCAAGGAAAGTTTGCCAATTCACCAGAAGAATTTCAAAAAGTAACTGGTATTTCAGATTCACTTTTAAAAACAATGGTACCCTATTTTAAATTTCCAAATTGGGTAAATAATGTGAATAAAGATGAGTTTCCAAAAAATAATCCGAATTGGAAAGAATATCCAAAGAAAGATCCATTGAAAATTATTGACATCAATCAGGCAACAAAAGAAGATTTGATGAAAGTTTATGGAATTGGCGATGCTATTTCAGATAGAATTTTAAAGCAAAAAGAAGTTTTAGGTGAATTTGTTTCGATGGAACAAATGAATGATGTTTGGGGATTGTCACCTGAAGTTATTGAAAAACTAAATCAAAGTTTTAGGATAAATAATAAGCCAATTGTCAATAAAATTAATATTAACACTGCATCAATTAAAGAGTTAAGTCTTTTTCCATATTTCAAATACCCAATTTGTAAAAACATTGTAACCTATCGAAGTATGAATGGTGATATTAAAATTGAGGATTTAGCAAACATTAAAGCTTTTCCTGTTGATAAAATAAAAATAATTGCCTTATATTTGGAATTCTAAAAAAACAACAAAAATAGCATTATTTATGAGTTCGATATATTTTACGGAAGAACATGAATTGTTTAGAAAAAGTTTACAAGATTTTTTACAAAAAGAAGTAGTTCCACATATTGAAAAATGGGAAAAAGCAGGCACAATTGAACGCTTCATTTGGAAAAAATTTGGTGAAATGGGCTTCTTCGGCATCAATTATCCTGAGGCTTATGGAGGTTTAAATCTGGATTTATTTTATACTGTTGTTTTTTTAGAAGAACTTCAAAAAATAAAATCTTCTGGTTTTGCCGCTGCTATGTGGGCACATGCTTATTTAGCAATGACGCATTTAAATGCGGAAGGAGATGAACGAATCAAACAAGATTACTTAGCTCCAAGTATATCAGGAGATAAAATAGGAGCTCTGTGTATTACTGAACCGTTTGGAGGAAGTGATGTTGCTGGTATGAGAACAACTGCCGTTAAAATTGGAGATAAATATATTATTAATGGATCTAAAACATTCATTACAAATGGTATTTATGCTGATTATTTTGTTGTTGCTGCAAAAACAAGTCCGGAGTTAGGAAATAAAGGAATTAGTATTTTTCTAATGGATACTAATTTAAAAGGAATCTCATCAACAAAATTAGATAAGTTAGGATGGAGAGCATCGGATACTGCGGAAATTGCATTTGACAATGTTGAAATCCCTGTAGAAAATTTGATGGGTGAAGAAGGAAAAGGATTTCCTTATATTATGCAACATTTTGCTCTAGAACGATTAATTATGGCAATTAATGCACACGCAAGGGCTGAATATGCTATTGAATACAGTATAGATTATATGTCAAAGCGTGAAGCATTTGGTACTACAATCAACAAGTTTCAAGCTTTAAGACATACTATGGTCGAACACGCCACAGATGTAGAACATTGTAAAATATTTAATTATGCTGCTGTTGCCCGATTAAATAAAGGAGAATATGTGGTTAAAGAAGCTACTATGGCTAAATTGAAATCAACAAAAGTTGCTGATGAAGCTATTTATAGTTGTTTGCAAATGTTAGGTGGTTATGGATATATGGAGGAGTATCCATTAGCACGATTGTTTAGAGATAGTCGTTTAGGGCCAATAGGAGGAGGGACTTCTGAGATTTTGAAAGAGATATTGTCGAAAATGATAATTGATAAACAAAATTATAAGCCTGCTGTAAAATAATTGATAATTGGTAATTGATAATTGAAAATAATTATTACTTTTGCACCCTTAACGAGAGGAGGTGTCTATATTATGTTAATTATACCAATTAAAGACGGAGAAAATATCGATAGAGCATTAAAACGCTACAAGAGAAAATTTGATAAAACAGGGACTGTTCGTCAGTTACGTGCTCGTCAAGCTTTCATTAAGCCTTCTGTTACTAATAGAATGAAATTTCAAAAAGCGGCTTACATTCAAAACATGAAAGACGGTTTAGAAAGTTAATAATTAATTTTCTTAAATATAGTAATCGTTAGTATTTAAAGTTTCTTAACTTTGTTACTAACGATTTTTTGTTGTTGTAAATTTTCAAATCTAAATGAATAACTTAAAATCTTTCCAAGATTATCTGCAGCTAGAAAAAAATTATTCATCACATACGGTGAATGCCTATGTCAATGATTTGATTTTTTTTCAAGAATTCATAAGAAACAATTTTGAGCAAGAGAATTTAAATGAAGTTAATTATAGCATGATTCGAAATTGGATAGTTTCTATGGTTGATAATGGAATCTCTAATAGTTCGGTCAATAGAAAAGTATCTTCTTTAAAATCGTTTTATAAATTTTTGTTAAAAATAAAACAAATAGATTCGAGTCCTTTGTTAAAACATAAATCATTAAAATCGTCTGAAAAAATTCAGATTCCTTTTTCTGAAAAAGAGTTGGATAAAGTGCTAAATCACATCAAATATCCAGATGGATTTGATGGAATTAGAGATAAATTGGTAATTGATCTGTTTTATACAACAGGAGTAAGAAGAACAGAATTAATTAATTTAAAACTGCAAAACGTTGATTTATCGAAAAATACATTAAAGGTTCTTGGGAAAAGAAACAAAGAAAGAATTCTTCCAATTTTACCAATCATTACAAATCAAATTAATTTATATCTATCGGAAAGAACTAAAATAGAATGTATTAGAGATAATGACTATTTTTTTTTAATGTTAAAAGGAGTTAAATTGAATGATTCCTTTGTTTATCGTTTAATAAATTATTACTTTAGTAATGTTTCCGAGAAGGTAAAAAAGAGTCCGCATATACTACGTCATACGTTTGCAACTCACATGTTAAACAACGGAGCCGATTTAAACTCAGTAAAAGAATTATTAGGACATTCAAGTTTGGCATCAACACAAGTATATATACATAATAGTTTAGCTGAGCTTAAAAAAGTGTATGTTGATGCGCATCCAAGAAGTAACAAGTAGTTCTAAAGTGTAACCATTAATTTAAAAATTATGAAAGTAAATGTAAATGCAGTAAATTTTACAGTTGACAAAAAACTAATTGATTTTGTTCAACAAAGAATGGATAAATTAGAAAAATATTATGACAAAATTGTTTCTTCAGACGTTTATTTGAAAGTTGAAAACACAAGCGATAAGGAAAATAAGATTGTTGAAATAAAAATTAATGTTCCAGGTGATGATTTTTTGGTGAAAAAACAGTGTAAAACTTTTGAAGAAGCAATAGAATTATCTGCAGAATCATTAGAGAGGTTGTTGTTAAAAAGAAAAGAAAAAACAAGAACACATATTTAGTAAAATTTTTTATAAAAACATTTTGATTAAAAAATAAAATGTCTACATTTGCAGTCCGTTAGAAATAGCGGGCTTTTTTTATTGAATATGCCAGCGTAGCTCAGTTGGCTAGAGCAGCTGATTTGTAATCAGCAGGTCGTGGGTTCGAGTCCCTCCGCCGGCTCTATAAGGTATTGGGTAATAATGGTATTGGGGAGATACTCAAGCGGCCAACGAGGGCAGACTGTAAATCTGCTGACTACGTCTTCGCAGGTTCGAATCCTGCTCTCCCCACAAGAAATTTAGATATTAAATTTCAAATGTTTGATGGTTTTAATTTCAAATATTGATATCTAAAATCTTTACCGCCGACTTAGCTCAGGGGTAGAGTGCTTCCTTGGTAAGGAAGAGGTCACGGGTTCAATTCCCGTAGTTGGCTCAAAATTGAAAATTTGAACACTAATAAATATATAACTAAGATTAAAAATTAAGTAAAATGGCAAAAGAAACCTTTAACCGTTCGAAACCACACTTAAATATTGGTACGATCGGACACGTGGATCACGGTAAAACAACTTTAACAGCAGCAATCACAAAAGTATTATCTGATGCTGGTTACTGTCAAGCAAAATCATTTGATCAAATTGATAATGCACCTGAAGAAAAAGAAAGAGGTATTACTATTAATACATCTCATGTAGAGTATGAAACGGCTAATCGTCACTATGCGCATGTTGACTGTCCAGGTCACGCGGATTACGTAAAAAACATGGTTACTGGTGCTGCTCAAATGGACGGTGCTATCCTTGTTGTTGCTGCAACAGATGGTCCAATGCCACAGACGCGTGAGCACATCCTTTTAGGACGTCAAGTTGGTATTCCAAGAATCGTTGTATTCATGAATAAAGTGGATATGGTTGATGACGCGGAATTATTAGAATTAGTTGAAATGGAAATCAGAGATTTGTTATCATTCTATGAATATGATGGAGATAATGGTCCTGTTGTTCAAGGTTCGGCTTTAGGAGGATTGAATAATGATCCTGCTTGGGTTCCAAAAATTATTGAATTAATGGAGGCTGTTGATAACTGGATTGAAGAACCAATTCGTGATACAGAAAAACCATTCTTAATGCCGGTTGAAGATGTATTTACAATTACAGGTCGTGGAACTGTTGCTACAGGACGTATCGAAACAGGAGTTTGTAATACTGGAGATCCAGTAGAAATTATTGGTATGGGAGCTGAAAAATTGACTTCAACTATTACTGGTATTGAAATGTTCCGTCAAATTCTTGATAGAGGAGAAGCTGGAGATAATGCAGGTATCCTTTTAAGAGGTGTTGCCAAAGAAGATATTAAAAGAGGAATGGTTATTGTTAAGCCAGGATCTGTAAAACCACACGCTAAATTTAAAGCTGAGGTTTATATCTTGAAAAAAGAAGAAGGTGGTCGTCACACACCATTCCATAATAACTACCGTCCACAGTTTTATGTACGTACAACTGACGTAACAGGAGTTATTTCTTTACCAGCTGGTGTAGAGATGGTAATGCCAGGTGATAACTTAACTATTGATGTAGCTTTGTTAAGCCCGATTGCAATGAACGTAGGATTACGTTTCGCTATCCGTGAAGGTGGTAGAACAGTTGGTGCTGGTCAAGTAACTGAAATAGTGGAATAATTTCAAACTAAATAAAATCCCAGTGTCGTTTTTGACGGCACTGGTTTTTAATGAAACGGGCGTAGTTCAAGGGTAGAATAGCGGTCTCCAAAACCGTTGATGGGGGTTCGAATCCCTCCGCCCGTGCAAAAAATAAATCATTATTATGTCAAAAGTATTAAATTATTTTTCAGAAGCATTTGAAGAGTTGAAGTCAAATGTTACTTGGCCAGAATGGGCTGAAGTGCAAAGATTAACAATTGTTGTTGCTCTTTTTTCAATCATATTTGCTTTGGCTACATGGGGAGTTGATGAACTTTGTTCAAGAACTATCGAAGAATTTTTCAAATTGATTAAAGGATAATATTTTTACCATGGCTGATAATAGTGTGAAAAAGTGGTATGTTGTAAGAGCTGTAAGTGGTCAGGAAAATAAGGTTAAAGCCTACATTGAAACTGAAATTAGCAGGTTAGGGATGATTGATTATATATCTCAAGTTCTAGTGCCAACTGAAAAAGTTGTTCAAGTTCGTGATGGTAAAAAAATATCTAAAGATAAAGTTTATTTTCCTGGTTATGTAATGATTGAGGCTAATCTTATTGGTGAAATTCCGCATATTATCAAATCAATAACTGGTGTTATTGGTTTTTTAGGTGAAGTTAAGGGTGGAGATCCAGTGCCTTTAAGATTGTCTGAAGTAAATAGGATGTTAGGTAAGGTGGATGAATTGGCAGTTAATGTGGATAATCAATCTATACCTTTCAAATTAAATGAAACAATTAAGGTCATTGATGGACCTTTCAATGGTTTTAATGGAACTATTGAAAAAATCAATGAAGAAAAGCGTAAACTTGAAGTGATGGTAAAAATTTTCGGAAGAAAAACTCCATTGGAATTAAGTTTTATGCAAGTTGAAAAAGTATAATATTTGTTACATACATAATAAATCCACATCTATCGCTTCCAATGATGATGTGTTAAATTTTTAAACAATGGCTAAAGAGATTAGTAAAGTAGTTAAACTACAAGTTAAGGGAGGTGCTGCGAACCCATCGCCACCGGTTGGACCTGCTCTGGGAGCTGCTGGTGTTAACATCATGGAATTCTGTAAGCAATTTAATGCTAGAACCCAAGATCAACCTGGCAAAGTATTACCGGTACAAATTACCGTGTACAAAGACAAATCATTCGATTTTGTTGTTAAAACTCCACCTGCTGCCATTCAATTATTGGATGCTGCTAAATTGAAATCTGGTTCAGGCCAGCCTAATAGAAAAAAAGTTGCTAATGTAACTTGGGATCAAATTAAGGCTATTGCTGAAGACAAGATGGTTGATTTAAATGCTTTTACAATTGAAAAAGCGATGAGCATGATTGCTGGAACAGCTAGATCTATGGGTATAACTGTAACTGGAAATTCTCCTCTAAATTAAGGTAAGAAATGGCAAAATTGACGAAAAAACAAAAAGAGGCTGCTTCAAAAATTGAAAAAAACAAACTATATTCATTAAAAGATGCTTCATCTTTATTGAAAGTTGTTGCTTCAGCAAAATTTGACGAGTCTGTAGATATTGCTGTTCGTTTAGGAGTGGATCCAAGAAAAGCAAATCAAATGGTTAGAGGAGTTGTAACTCTTCCTCATGGAACTGGAAAAGATACCAAAGTATTAGCTTTAGTAACTCCAGATAAAGAAGCTGAAGCAAAAGCTGCTGGTGCTGACTATGTAGGTTTAGACGACTACCTTCAGAAAATTAAAGATGGTTGGACAGATGTTGATGTTATCATCACTATGCCAGCTATAATGGGTAAATTAGGTCCTTTAGGTCGTATTTTAGGACCAAGAGGTTTAATGCCTAATCCAAAAACAGGAACTGTGACAATGGAAATTGGAAAGGCAGTTGCTGAAGTGAAAGCTGGTAAAATTGACTTTAAAGTTGATAAGACTGGTATTGTTCATGCAGGAATTGGAAGAATCTCTTTTGATGCTGACAAACTTGTTGACAACGCACATGAAATTATTCAAACATTAATTAAATTAAAACCAACTGCAGCTAAAGGTACTTACATCAAGTCTATACACTTGTCTAGTACAATGAGCCCTGGTATTGCTTTAGATCCTAAAGCTGTATAATTGGTAGTTAAACAAATTTTATTATGACTAGAGAAGAAAAATCAATCGCGATAGAAGATTTAACTGCAAAGTTGGCTGAAGCAAATATTATTTATATTGCTGATACATCTGGTTTAAATGCAGATACTACTTCAAACTTAAGAAGAGCTTGTTTTAAAGCTGGAATTAAATTAGAAGTTGTAAAAAATACTTTGCTTGAAAAAGCAATGGAGGCTTCTGCAAATGATTATGGTGATTTAGCGTCAGTATTAAAAGGAAACTCTTCTATTTTTATTGCTGATATTGCTAATGCACCAGCAAAAATAATTAAAGATTTCAGAAAAAAATCTGATAAACCTGCTTTTAAAGGAGCTTATATTAACGGTGAAATTTACATCGGAGATAATCTTTTAGATAGTTTGGCTTCATTGAAATCTAAAGAAGAAGTTATTGGAGAAATCATTGGATTACTTCAATCTCCTGCTAAACGTATCATTGCTGCTTTGTTAAATAATGCAGAGCAAAAAGGAGAAACAGCAGATTAATTCGCGCACGAGTAAACAAAAATAAATTACAAAACATTTTAAACGATAGAAAAAATGGCAGATTTGAAACAATTCGCAGAACAATTAGTTAACTTAACAGTAAAAGAAGTTAACGATTTAGCTACAATATTAAAAGATGAGTATGGTATCGAACCAGCTGCTGCAGCTGTAGTAGTTGCTGCTGGTGGTGGTGGAGAAGCTGCTGCTGAAGAGCAAACTGAATTCACAGTAGTATTGAAAGAAGCTGGTGCTTCTAAATTAGCAGTTGTTAAAGCGGTTAAAGAATTGACTGGTTTGGGATTGAAAGAAGCTAAAGATATAGTAGATAGTGCTCCATCTAACATTAAAGAAGGAGTTACTAAAGCTGAGGCTGAAGGTTTGAAAAAATCTTTAGAAGAAGCTGGAGCTGTTGTTGAGTTAAAATAACTCTTACATAGTTTTAGAACTAGGTTTAGGTCTTGGGTTTAATCACTCAATGACCTAAACCATTTTTCGTATAATAAAATTATAAAAGATTTTATTATAAAATAGTTTAAAGTACGAAAAAATTTTAATCAATACGATGAAAGAAATGAACTAAATTTTCCTGGTTTATTTTTAAAGATGTGCTGATTATAAAAGGGAAAGTATGAATTAAACAGTGTTTTCACACAAAAAATTACTTTTTTAAATCAAAATTTTGTCCATTGATGATAACAAATCAGACTGAAAGATTGAATTTTGCCTCTACTAAAAACATTCCTCAATATCCGGATTTTCTGGATGTTCAGGTTAAATCATTTCAAGATTTTTTCCAATTGGAAACTAAATCTGATGAAAGAGGCAACGAAGGTTTATATAATACCTTCATGGAAAACTTTCCAATTACTGATACAAGAAACCAATTTGTATTAGAATTTCTAGATTACTTTGTTGATCCACCACGTTACACCATTCAAGAGTGTATCGAAAGAGGTTTAACGTACAGTGTACCTCTTAAAGCACGCCTTAAATTATATTGCACTGATCCTGAACATGAGGACTTTGAAACTATAGTTCAAGACGTTTATTTAGGTACGATCCCTTACATGACGCCAAGCGGAACATTTGTAATAAATGGTGCTGAGCGTGTTGTAGTTTCGCAATTACACCGTTCACCTGGGGTCTTTTTTGGACAATCATTTCATGCAAATGGTACGAAATTGTATTCTGCTAGAGTAATTCCTTTTAAAGGGTCTTGGATAGAATTTGCAACTGACATCAATAACGTAATGTATGCGTACATTGATAGAAAGAAGAAATTACCTGTAACTACTCTTTTACGTGCTATTGGATTTGAAAGAGATAAAGACATTCTTGAAATTTTTGATCTTGCAGAAGAAATTAAAGTTTCAAAAACTGGTCTAAAAAAGTATGTAGGTAGAAAATTAGCTGCAAGAGTATTGAATACATGGCATGAAGACTTTGTGGATGAGGATACTGGCGAAGTTGTTTCTATCGAACGTAATGAAATTATTTTAGATAGAGATACTATATTAGATAAAGATAATGTAGAAGAAATTCTTGATGCTGATGTAAAATTAATTTTGTTGCATAAAGAGGAAAATAATCAAGTTGATTATGCTATAATCCACAATACACTACAAAAAGATCCGACAAACTCTGAAAAAGAGGCTGTTGAACACATATATAGACAATTACGTAACGCTGAACCGCCTGATGAGGAAACTGCTCGTGGTATTATTGATAAATTGTTTTTCTCTGATCAACGTTATAACTTAGGTGAAGTAGGTCGTTATAGAATGAATAAAAAGTTAAACCTTGATATTCCTATGGAAAAACAAGTGTTAACTAAAGAAGATATTATTACAATAATTAAATATTTGATTGAATTAATCAATGCTAAAGCAGATATTGATGATATTGATCACTTATCAAACCGTCGCGTTAGAACAGTTGGAGAACAACTTTCTCAACAATTTGGTGTTGGTTTAGCTCGTATGGCTAGAACCATTCGTGAGAGAATGAACGTTAGAGATAACGAGGTGTTTACACCAATCGATTTGATCAATGCTAAAACATTATCGTCGGTTATCAACTCTTTTTTTGGAACTAACCAGTTATCTCAATTTATGGATCAAACGAATCCATTAGCAGAGATTACACACAAAAGAAGATTATCAGCACTTGGACCAGGTGGACTTTCTAGAGAAAGAGCTGGTTTCGAAGTTCGTGACGTTCACTATACACACTACGGAAGACTTTGTCCAATTGAAACTCCTGAGGGACCAAACATTGGATTGATTTCATCTTTAGGGGTTTATGCTAAAGTTAACGGAATGGGATTCATTGAAACACCATATCGTAAAGTAACTAACGGACAAGTTGATTTAGTTTCTGAACCTATTTATTTAAGTGCAGAAGAAGAAGAAGGTAAAATGATTGCTCAAGCAAACATCGAAATGGATGCTAAGGGTAACATTACTGCTGACAAAGTTATTGCCCGTGAAGAAGGTGATTTTCCTGTAGTGGAGCCATCCGCTGTTCACTATACTGACGTTGCGCCAAATCAAATTGCTTCTATTTCTGCTTCATTAATTCCTTTCTTGGAACATGATGATGCGAACCGTGCGTTGATGGGATCTAACATGATGCGTCAAGCTGTTCCATTATTACGTCCAGAAGCTCCAATCGTTGGAACTGGTCTTGAAAGACAAGTTGCTTCAGATTCAAGAGTATTGATTAATGCTGAAGGAAACGGTGTTGTAGAATATGTTGATGCTAATATGATTACCATCAAATACGATAGAACTGAAGAAGAAAGAATGGTAAGTTTTGATCCAGATGAAAAAACATATCAATTAATTAAATTTAGAAAAACTAATCAAAGTACTTCTATTAATCTGAAGCCTATCGTAAGAAAAGGGGATAGGGTTCAATCGGGTCAAGTACTTTGTGAAGGTTATGCCACTCAAAATGGGGAATTAGCAATTGGAAGAAATCTTAAAGTAGCATTTATGCCATGGAAAGGATACAATTTTGAGGATGCAATTGTAATTTCTGAAAAGGTAGTTAGAGATGATATTTTCACATCTATTCACGTAGATGATTATTCATTAGAAGTTAGAGATACTAAATTAGGTAACGAAGAGTTAACTAATGATATTCCTAACGTTTCGGAAGAAGCTACTAAAGATTTAGATGAAAATGGTATGATTAGAATTGGAGCTGAAGTTAAACCTGGTGATATCCTTATCGGAAAAATCACACCAAAAGGTGAATCTGACCCAACTCCAGAAGAAAAACTTTTAAGAGCTATTTTTGGTGATAAAGCTGGTGATGTAAAAGATGCTTCGTTAAAAGCATCTCCTTCATTACATGGAGTAGTTTTAGACAAAAAATTATTTGCTAGAGCAGTAAAAGACAAGCGAAAAAGAACTCAAGATAAAGATGCTTTATCTACTTTAGAATTAGAATTTGAAACTAAATTTGTTGAGTTAAAAGACAAATTAATAGAAAAATTATTTTTAATTGTAAATGGTAAAACATCTCAAGGTGTTATGAATGATTTGGGTGAAGAAGTTTTACCAAAAGGTAAAAAATATACTCAAAAAATGTTGTATGCTGTAGAAGATTTCGCTCATTTAACTAAAGGACAATGGGTTGCTGATGATGAGACTAATCGTTTAGTAAACGATTTAATTCATAATTACAAAATCAAATTAAACGATTTGCAAGGTGCTTTAAGAAGAGAGAAATTCACAATTACGGTTGGAGATGAATTACCGGCAGGAATTTTGAAATTAGCTAAAGTTTATATCGCTAAAAAACGTAAGTTGAAAGTAGGGGATAAAATGGCAGGACGTCACGGTAACAAAGGTATTGTTGCTCGTATTGTTCGTCACGAAGACATGCCTTTCCTAGAAGACGGAACTCCAGTTGATATAGTATTGAATCCACTTGGTGTACCTTCTCGTATGAACATTGGTCAGATTTATGAAACCGTTCTTGGATGGGCTGGTCAAAAATTAGGTCGTAAATATGCAACACCAATTTTTGATGGCGCAACTTTAGATCAAATCAATGAATTGACAGACGAAGCTGGAATCCCTAGATTTGGTCATACGTATTTGTATGATGGAGGAACAGGAGAACGTTTTCACCAAGCAGCAACAGTTGGGGTTATCTATATGTTGAAACTCGGACACATGGTTGATGATAAAATGCACGCACGTTCTATAGGACCTTACTCACTTATTACACAACAACCACTTGGAGGAAAGGCTCAATTTGGAGGTCAACGTTTTGGAGAGATGGAGGTTTGGGCACTTGAAGCTTATGGAGCATCGAGTACTTTACGAGAAATTCTAACTGTAAAATCGGATGATGTTATTGGAAGGGCCAAAACTTATGAAGCTATCGTAAAAGGAGAATCAATGCCAGAGCCAGGATTACCAGAATCATTCAATGTATTAATGCATGAATTGAAAGGTCTTGGTTTAGATATCAGATTAGAAGAATAAATAAAATTTTGTAATCAGTCCCTTTTTTTTGGGGCTGATTGCTCATTTATAAGAGTTTTTAAGATTTAGACCCGTAAATCGTTCCGATTTTTTATAAAACAAATTAGTTTTATAACTAGCGCTTCAAAAAATGGTTGAAGTTTAGAGAAGTAATCCGCGGTAGTGACAAAGTGATTCATAAAGTCATAAGTCTAAAATCAATTTTTAATTGCAAATAAATCAATAGTAAAAACTATGATGAATAATAGAAACAAGGATAATAAAGGTACAGCTCCTAAAAGATTTGAAAAAATTTCAATTGGTTTGGCATCGCCAGAATCGATTTTAGCTGAATCAAGAGGCGAAGTTTTAAAGCCAGAAACAATTAATTACAGAACTCACAAGCCAGAACGAGATGGTCTTTTTTGCGAAAGAATTTTCGGTCCGGTAAAAGATTTTGAATGTGCTTGTGGGAAATATAAAAGAATTAGATACAAAGGAATTGTTTGTGATCGTTGTGGGGTTGAAGTAACAGAAAAGAAAGTACGTCGTGATAGAGTAGGACACATTAATCTTGTGGTGCCAATTGCTCATATATGGTATTTCCGTTCTCTTCCAAACAAAATTGGTTACATTCTTGGATTGCCTTCTAAGAAATTAGATATGATTATCTACTATGAAAGATATGTAGTTATTCAAGCGGGTATTGCAAAAAACGCAGAAGGTGAATCTTTACAACGTTTAGACTTTTTAACAGAAGAAGAATATTTGAATATTTTGGATACTCTTCCAATGGAAAATCAATATCTTGATGATTTTGATCCTAATAAATTTGTTGCTAAAATGGGAGCTGAATGTATTATGGATTTGTTAGCAAGAACTGATTTAGATGCACTTTCTTATGAGTTAAGACATAGTGCAAACAATGAAACTTCTAAACAAAGAAAAACAGAAGCTTTAAAAAGATTACAAGTTGTTGAATCTTTCCGTGACTCTAATTTAAATAGAGAGAATCGACCAGAATGGATGATTCTTAAAGTGATCCCTGTTATTCCACCAGAGTTACGTCCTTTAGTTC
>Ga0214246_1000149_pt1 | contig 20035 bp, 21 predicted proteins | sample TroBogypolimnion_41_FD_153084 | JGI IMG/M metagenome (GOLD analysis project Ga0214246, IMG submission 153084) | Freshwater microbial communities from Trout Bog Lake, WI - 29MAY2009 hypolimnion | ecosystem: Environmental > Aquatic > Freshwater > Lake > Hypolimnion/Profundal zone | place: Trout...
CAGAGAACCTCTCAGAGGCTGCTCTTGCAGAACTTAAAGCCCGTTACGACGGCACACGATTAGGACGCCAAGAACTTTATGGCGAATTGCTCCTGGACACACCGGGCGCTCTATTCACCCAGACAATGATTGATGAACACAGGGTGCAGCACTACAACGACTTCACAAGAGTCGTCGTGGCAGTTGACCCAGCAGTGACATCAGGCGAAGACAGCGACCTCACAGGAATCGTTGTTTGCGGCCTAGGAGCCGATGGCAACTACTACGTGATTGCCGACAAGTCATGCAAAGACACTCCAATGGGTTGGTCCCGTAGAGTGAACGTGGCCTACGAAGATTATCAAGCAGACCGAGTGATTGTGGAAAAGAATCAGGGTGGGGATTTCATCGAAACCACGCTTAGGCAAATCAATCCACACATGGCCATAACCGGTATCACAGCAAAACTTTCAAAAAAACTTCGTGCGGAACCAGTTGCAAGTTTGTACGAACAGGGCAAAGTATTTCACATTGGCAACTTCGACGCTCTTGAAGAGCAGATGGTGTCATGGATTCCAGGGGACGAATCCCCAGACCGATTAGACGCAATGGTTCACGGAATCACTGCACTCATTACCCAGACCAGCAAGTTCGACCTTGCGTTCTCTGGCGCTACTCAGGCATGCCCTAAGTGCGGCGCAAACAATAGTAAGACCGACATGTCTTGTAGAGTTTGCTATTACAAAATCACACCGGTAAACGAGCAACGCATCTCGTCTAGTTCAGCCGGATTCCCACAATTCCAGAAGAGGTAACAGGTGGCTCTATTTAGCCGAAAAGATAAGACCGCCGAGATTGTCAAAGGCGTAGTGGATGAACTGACTAAGGCTGGCACGATTGCTTCTGCCATGCAGTCAGGTCAATTGAACGGCACACCTGTTCAGACACCAATACCAAACTTGGCTCAACAAGTCATTTCTGCTACTCCACTTCCTCGTCCAATGTCACAATTCGGTGCTGCCTTCAACCCAGGTACGCCACTCTTCCCAGGAGCAATTGACCAAGTCAATCCAATAACGGGTCGTGCTGAACCTCGTGTTACTCAGTACCAGGTTGCTGAGAACTTAATGATTTCACAGGAGCCTGCTCCTTTCGGAAGACTTGAATGGGCTGCTCGCAACGTAGACATCATCTCTCGTTGCATCACAATTCGCATTGACGACATCACCAAGATGGAATGGTCGTTTGAAGTATCTGACGACGCCATTGCTGAAATCATGGCTGAAGAGAACTGCTCACACGCCAAGGCTTCAAACATTGCTCGTGACAAGCATGGCAAGCAAATTGCTGAAATGACAGAGTTCTGGTCAAACCCATTCCCACTTGAATACAAGAACTGGCGTGCATTCATTGCCCAGTTGATGTGGGACTACCTGGTGTACGACGAAGTAGTTCTTTACCCGAACTACAACCTTGGTGGTAAGTGCTTTGGTTTCGACATCATCGACCCATCGACAATCAAGATTCTTCGTGACGACAAAGGTAGGGTTCCTTCATTTCCTATGCCGGCGTATCAACAAATCTTATTCGGCTACCCCCGTGGCGAGTTCACAGCCTCACCGCTTAACGAAGTAAACGCTCAGTTCAACTCACAAGAACAGCGTGGACCGGTTCGCCCATCAGACTCACTTAACGTCTTCATTGGCCACCCACAGACAAAGATGCTCTATGGCTTCTCTGCTGTTGAGCAGTGCCTCCAATTCACAGACCTTTACACCAACCGCCAAGAGTGGCTGCTCGCTGAATACAAAGCCGGTTCAACACCAGCAATGTTCTTGGAGACTGACAGCGCACTAGAACTATGGCAGTTGGCAGACAACGACAGAATCCTGAACGACCACTACTCAGGTATGACTCAGAACCGTCAACAGATTCGCTCACTCCCTGGTGGAGCAAAGGTCGTACAGACCAAGCAGATTGACGAGAAGTACAAGTCAGACTACGACGAGTTCATTGCCAAGCGTATTGCGGCCATCTTCGGCGTTATGCCATCACAGGTTGGTGTAGTCGCTCGTGCCGGACTTGGTGGCGGTAAAGGAGCAGCAGACGGCGAATCACAGTCAGCCGAAACCGTCTCTACAAAGCCAACCATCAACTTCATCATTGACATGGTCAACACACTCAGCCGCCAGCACCTTGGCATGGATGGGAACCTGACATTCAACATCACAGACGACACATCATCATCAGACCAGTTGCAGCGCTACAAGGCTCTATCAACCGCAGTCAACGCTGGAATGCTTACCCTCAACGACACTCGTGGAGAATTGGGTATGCCATTGTTTGACGACGAATCGGCGGATGAACCGTTTGTCCTTACTGCCAATGGCCCAGTGTTCTTCAAGGGTCAACTAGAAGTAGACAACACAGGCGAGACAACTGGACAGACAGGACCTTCAAGTGAACAAACGAACACGGACCAAAACGACCAAAGCAAAAACTCACAAGGCAAAAGCACCGAAACTCCAAAGGCGACGCCGGAAGTTAGCGTAAAGCCCGTAGAAGCGAAGTCTGTACAAGCAGAAGAACTCCGTGAGTTTGCCAGGTTCATTAAGTCACGCAACAAGACAGGCAAGTGGCGAGCATTTGACTTTGTAACTTTCGAAGAAGAACTCGCAGACAAACTAAACAACGACGCTTACTTCTTGGTCAAGGGAACAGTCCCACTACCAGAAAACGTTCTTGGCTGGGCTGAAGACATTGTGAAAGCGCAGATAACAGATACCCCAAAAGGTTTAGTTACTAAACGGGGGGAACGTCGTAAGGAAGTAGCACAGCACTACGCTCCATTGATTCAAAAGGCCATTGCAAACTCCTACTCAGGAATCTCAATAGCCATTACAGAGACGCTCAAAAGCAAGACCAAGGCAGCAGACGACGCTAAGTCAATCGCCAGAAAAGCCATTGCACAGCACGTCCGTTTCAACAACCTTGACCTTTCAAAGCAAATTCAAGGCGTCCACAATGATGGAGCCTTGATTGGTGCCAAGGATGCAACAACCGAACTTGGCTCAGTCGCAGTCAAAGAAGGCGTTGCCAAACTTGCTGAAGGCGTTGACTGGTCATCCTGGAAACCAGGAAACCCAGCAGCAGCAGCGAAGGTTGCAGGACCAGAGTTCCAAAAGATTCTGGACCGTCGCAACATAACGCTTCAGGGCATTGACCAAACGACACAGGACCGCATTGGTACTGCCTTGTCTGACGGCCTTTCAGCCGGAGCGCCTTACGTCGATGTTGCAGCAGCAATCGACAGCATCATCAACGACGCATCTCGTGCCATGATGATTGCCCAGACAGAATCTAATTTTGCTTACAACGCAACGACAATCGATACATACACAGATTCAGGCATCACCGCCTATGACTGGAATGCGTACGACCCATGCGATGAGTGTCAGGCAATGGAAGACTCGAACCCACACGACGTGTCGGACGAGCCACCACCACTGCACCCAAACTGCATGTGTTACATCACTGCAAACATCGACAGCATGCTTAACGCAGAAGACCTCCCAGCACCGGAAGACATTCCTGTTCCTGAGGAAATCTCGACACCAGAAGCCGCAGCACCGGAAACATCAGGCGTTGCAGACCAACTGATAGCAGCAACCAGTCACCAGAACGTTGACCCGTTGTACAACCCAGTATTGGACAGGTTTGAAAAAGTTGCACCTATGTCGCTTGAAGAAGCAGCAGCAGGAGCAAACCCTAAGTATGTTCCTCGTGGTGATGTCGCTTACCGAAAGAATTGCGCACGAGTTGTTCAAAACTTTGAACTTCGCCGACGTGGATTCCTTGTCGAAGCAACTGAAGCACAGGCTGGCGTAGGCTCAGACTCTTCACAAATTGACTTCTTCTATAAGTACCGTACGTGGAAACAAACAGACGGAAGCCTGAGTTCTGCAAATCTTATTGTAAAAAAGTCAGTTAAGGCTTACGATAGAGTCAGTTCATGGATTGTGAAAAATCACCCAGAAGGCGCACGAGGCTTTTTGGAAAATCGATGGAGTGCTGAATCCGGACACGTAATTAACTGGGAAATCAAAGATGGAAAAGTGACGTTCATTGACGCACAAGTAAACGAAGTGTACGGACCCGATGCCGCCCACTGGAAACTTGGTAGTGAGTGGACATCGTTCCGAGTTGACCACCTTCGTCCAACCGACGACATTCTTCAATACATTAAAGGGGCAGGTAAATGACAACATTTGAAGAAGCAAAAGAATTGGTAAAACCAATGATTAAAGACCATACGTTTATGGTTGCTGAATGGGGATACGAGAACGATGACTATTGGCAAGTTGTCGTTGGTCAGAGAAAATACCTTGTCGAATTTGACCCAGATTACATTTGCGTAGATGATTCAATGTACGTTGTTAAAAAAACAACTGGTGAATTCGAAGAACGCATTGTTATGGACGACTTTGATTTCATGGAATCTTTCAGACCTTACGGCGACATCCCAGCATTCTTTAAGTAACAACAAATCTAATTAAATCAGGAGACAATCAATGTCAGAAATTACCTATGCCTACTTTGGCGGACTAGAAAAGTCACGTGACGACAAGGGATTCCTTACCGTCAAGGGACTAGCCACCGATGACACGCTCGACCTCGACCAGCAAATCTGCGACCCAGAGTGGCTAAAAACAGCCATGCCAAAGTGGTTCAAATTGGGAAACATTAGAGAGCAACACGATGGTTCTCGTGCAGTAGGCAAGGCAACATCAATGACATCACAGGGAACAGGCTTTGCAATCAGCGCAAAGATTGTTGACCCAATCGCTGCCATGAAGGTTGAACAAAATGTCTATTCGGGTTTCAGCATTGGAATCAAATCGGCATACGTTGACATGAACGACCCACGTGCGCCGAAGGGCGTAATCAAGGGTGGAGAAATTGTAGAAGTTTCGGTAGTGGACAGACCGGCCAATCCGTCAGCCTCTTTTGAGTTGGCTAAAACAGTAGGAGATGTAATGACCAAATCAGTAGACATGCAGGACGACGCAGAAGACGTTAACCAAATGCCAGAGCAAGCCACTGGCGAGTTCTACCTCCCATGCTCAGGATGCAACGGCACAGGCGAAGTTCACACTGGCGCTGACGAAGGTGCTTCAACGCACGCATGCGAGGCTTGTGGTGGAACCGGCAAAGGTTCATCTATGGACTCAGAAGACATCGAAACACCAACCGCTACATCTAACGAAGCACTTGCTGCTGAAGAAGAGAACGACCCACTCAAGACAGCAGACGCTGAAGTTGAGAAGCGTGAGTTCACAGATGCAGAGCGTGAAGCAGCAGCCGACACAGGCGCAGCAATGCCTGACGGTTCATTCCCAATCAAGACAGTCAAGGACCTAAAGAACGCTATCCAAGCATTCGGACGTGCGAAGGACCCAGCCAAGGCTAAGGCTCACATCAAGGCTCGTGCCAAGGCTCTAGGCAAGGAAAACCTCATCCCAGACAACTGGAAGGGTGCTGACGCTGACCTAGTTAAGGCAGACGACATGGAACACGACCCAGCAGAACTTATTGCAGTTCGTGCCGGACTTATTGCTCTCATCAAGGCTGAACTCGACGAGATGCTCGCAGGAGAAGAAAACGAAATCTGCGACGTAACAGAACTACTTTGCTCACTATCCATGTTCTTGGACTGGTGGACAGGGGAAGCATCAGAGAATGAAACAGAAGCCCCATTCACAGGATGGGACATGGACGAATCAGGAGACGATTCAATGGCATACATTGGACTTGGCGTTAGCGCCGACCTAGTAAAGGCAGTAGGCGCATCAGACGCTACTGACGAAATTAAATCTGAATTCAAGGCAGAGGTCCGCAAGGCTCTCGGCATTGACGAGGAGTTAGTCGCATTGAAGGCTGACACTTCATCTTACATAGAGCAGATTGAACTGCTAAAGGCTGAGATGGAGATTGTTAAGAACTTTGCGGCTCCGAGTGACATTTCACTCATCCGACCTGACAAGCGTGGTGAGTCAATCACCAAGGCTGCCAAGTTACGCATGGAAATAAAGGCTGCCAGAGAACAGGCTAAAACTGTTACGGCTGACGCATCACTCCGTGAGTTGTACAACCAGAAGGCAGACGAACTTGAAGCCCGTCTTGCTGACCTGGAAAAAAACTAATCAATCTAATTTAAGGAACCATACACATGGCACTATCAACTCCAACAGTTGACCAGTTGTTCGGTGGACTTCCAGCATCACAGCGTCTTGCACGCTTTGAGGCTTACAAGTCTGCAATGAGCAACAAAGTTAGCGAAAACCTTGCACTCAAGGCTGCTGGCGCAATCAACTTCTCAAAGACCGAAGGTGTAGTTAAGACAGTTTCACCTGTTGCAACTGCAATCGACGCTCTTACAAAGTCAGGCGCATCTGAAGAGACAATCGCTCTATTCAGCAAGTCAGTAGAGGGCGACGTTAACAAGAACTGGTCAAACACCAACCCACTTAACTACAACCCAGGCAACGTAGGTTTCACACCTTTCGACCTTCAGGAATCAATTGAATTCCTAGTGCCTGTAATGACACCACTGCGCAACTCAATCCCACGCCGTCAGGCACAGGGTCAGGCTGTTCAGATTCGTCAGATTACTGGTTACAGTAACTCACGTACTGGTGGCGTACCGAACTTGAACACATTCTTCAACTCGGCTAGCAACACAGCACAGTTCAACGGAATCACACTCAACCGTCCAAACCTCATCTCATACGAAGCCGACGCACTCGTCGTACCTTTCGTTGAGCAAGGTATCTCGGACTCAGTAGAGTACTCCGCTCAGTTCCAGGCTCAGGGATTCACAGACCTTCGCCAACTTTCGAACACTGCTGCAATTTACTCGCACATGCTCGGAGAAGAAAACAACATTTTGAACTCAACTTCAGCAGTGCTTCCTATTGCAGGATTGTCACCAACTGTTGTTGAAGGTGGAACTGCTACTGGACTTCCAGCAGGAACCTACTCTTCAATTGTTACTGTTTCTTCTTCATTCGGAGAATCACAGGGTGTTGCTGGTGCAAACGTAACTACAACAACTGCTTTTGAATCAGTTGAAGTAACTCTTGCAGTTGTACCAGTTGGAGCAGTAGGCGTAAACGTCTACCTCACAGACACAACATCAAGCGCTCACTACGTTGGACGCACAACAAGCACAGGCGCAGCAGCATCACCAGTTATCTGGGCTTCTGTTGCAGCGCTTCCATCAACTTCAGCAGACAATGGTTCATCACCTGCTTACCAGTTCGGTGGAACAACACTTGGAACACCTGGATACACAGGAATGATTTCATCACTCCTTGGTAACGGTTCTGTTGCAGGTACTGCTGGTTACAAGAAGGCAATCAACGGCCCTCTTAACGCTGGAACACCATTCGGTGAAATCAACACAATGCTTGTTGAGATGTGGGAAACTAACCGTGCGCAGCCAGGAACGCTTTACACTTCTGGTCGAATCCAGGCAGCATTGCTTGCTGAGATTCAGCAGCAGGGTTCAGCAACTTCATACCGTGCTAACTACATGACCGGCGAAGACGGCATCATCGTAGGTGGCGCAGTAACTGGAATCACCTCACCAGTAGGCGGACCAGCACTGAACATTGTTGCTCACCCATTCATTCCAGAAGGTGTTGTGATTGCTCACTCAACCACACTTCCTTCACCAGTATCAGGCGTGCCTGGCACGGCGACCATCGATTCAGTCGTTGATTTGACTGTCATCGAATGGCCCCAAATTGGCATGAGTTACGATTTGTCCACCTATGCGCTTGGTTCATTCGTGTTCCACACGCCAGGGTTCGATGGAATCTTAACAGGAATTACAACAACACTGTAATTCTGTAAGTCGCTAATCAGTAATGGTTAGCAATTAGCGAGTTGAGTCGGGCTGGGTGTTCCCCTTCGCCTAGCCTGACTCCTCGCTCTATTCGCAAAGGGAAAGAATGAGAATCTTCGGTTCAGATGAAAACATGAAATCTGTTGAGTTCGATGGCAAAGTCATTGAGCAACAGAAGGATGGAACGTTTCACACCGACCAGTACACCGCAAAGAAACTTGTATCGTCAGGAGACTTTGCAGTGGCAGGTATTACATTCAGAAACATCAAGGGTCATTTATGCAACGAGTGCGGTTTCAACAATGTCTATCGTGACAAATGTGGACGCTGCGGTTGCACCGAACTAACTCCAGAGGAATAATTCATGACCATCATTGCACCTTGGGTACTAGACGAAGACAACACACTTCCTTACGTCACAATTCAAGATGTTAAGAACTCGGCTATTGCTGCGAGCCTTGACTTCACAAACCTTGTTCCAAACACAGGCGTGAACTCACAAGACGCAGCGCTCTCACAACTTATCTACCAGGCATCAGCCAAGGTCGACGCCTACGCTGCTGGTGCCTTGTCAAAACTTTCAGCCACGGTTAACACAGAGAACGGACGGTCCTCTATCAACCGTCGTGGGCAGTTCATCATCCACCCATACGGTTGGCCTGTCCTTGAACTTCGCTCCTTCTCCTACGCTGCTCAGGGGCCTACTGGGGGAATGACACAGATTCCTCTAACCAACAACAACACTCAGATTGAGCGTTACGAATTCATTGTCAACACCAACTGGAACCCAGGACAATCAGCGTTCTACCAGTTCGGCACCAGCATGTTCCCAGGCGCCCAGTATGGCAACGAGTATGCCTGCGAGTACGTTTACGTCAACGGATTCCCAAACACCATGAACGAAGTCCCAATTGTTAAGGGCGACACATCGGTTCATGTCACAACAAACGTTGGAATTTACCCTGGTTCAGCGCTCATCATCTGGGACGGAGCCAACACAGAGACTGTTCACGTCTCAATGGATTACGTTCCAGACACCACAAACGACATCATTCTTTCGGCTCCATGCAAATTCTCTCACGTTGCTGGCGTTAGCCTCGCATCTCCAAACCTTACGGCTGTTAAAGAGGCCACAATCCACTTCGTAGTGGCAATGGTGGAAGAGCGTGGTTCAGGTTCATTCACTCTTTCAGGAGCATCGGCAGCCGGACCTGGCGCACCAATGACCTCTATTGAGCAGCATCACGCAGCCGGTTACGACCTACTAGACACCTTCCGCAACATCTGGGGTCGTGTCTAATGTCAAGACAAGTCGTCAGGGACCAGGTTGTCGAATACCTGTCCAAAGCCGACATCACTGGACTATCGACCATCTACACCTTCCCTCCGAAGATTACGCCAGAGGGTGCGTTCTATCCAGGTCAGACTCCTAACCAGTTCCAAGGCGCAATTGTCTTTACGTTCATTGAGCGTCAAAGCGAAGAGCGTGTTGCATTCGGTGGAGCGCACAACGGACGTAAGTTCGTAACCTACTCGTTCGTATTCTCCTGCTATTTCCGTAGTACTCAGGAGCAGGCAGAAGTAGCGGCAATGGGCAATGAAGAGTTCCTCGACTCGTTCGTTTCAGCCATTCGTGCCAACCGCACAGCAGGCGCACCACCAAACACACAGAACAACGTTTGGCAATGGGGCGAAGCAGGCGTCAACGGCAGAGGCCCAGACATTGAAATACAAAGCGACCTACCAGTTTTGCTGGGCGGCGCACAAGAAGTAACTCAAACATTCTCAACTATCAGAGTCACAGTACTCGAAGAGGTGGACACATGACCCTATACATTTACACCGGTGCATACACAACGGTATACACACACCAGACAGACGCAGATGGCAAGCCATTGATTGCTGTCCCAGGAGTGACCTACAACCTTGATGGCGCACCTGACTCATTCTGGAAGGCTGCTTCTACTAAGAAGGCTGCCGCAGAAACCCCTGTAACAACAGAACCTGAAACAACCCCAACACAAACAGAAAGTGAGCCACAATAATGGCTGCATACTTAGTAGCGAATAGTTACCTCGGTCTTCTTCCAGCAGGAGGAACACCGGTTTACATTCCAGTCACTAGCCCACAGGTGACTCCTAACCAGACATTCTTGCGAGACGAAGCACTTCGTGGTTCTCCTGTAATGGTCTACGACGAAGTTCAGGGTGTTCGTCACGACGAGTACGACGCTAAGTTCTACCTCTTCGCCGACACATTCCCTAACTTCATCAAGAGCGTTCTTGGCGTTGACGCAGTATCGGGCAGCACTGCTCCTTACACACACACCATGACCCTTCTAAACCAGAACTCAAACGGTTCACAGCCAGGCTCATACACCATTATGGACTTCGATGGTGCCAACTACTTTACATTGACTAACGCAGTTGCTGACCAATTGGAAATCACCTTCGGTGCAGAGGCAGCAGTTGAGTCAACAGTTAAGTTCATGGCTAATCCATACACAGCCTCAACAACTGTTCCATCGGGATTCAGCACACCAACAATTTCAACAACCCACATGATTCCTGCTTGGGACACAAAGGTCAAGGTTGGCCCTCTTGGTGGGACTCAAACACAGTTGAACTACATCCAGGACGGAACGCTGACCCTTGCTCGCAAGACTGCGCCTATTTTCACAATGGGCGCACAGGCTCCTTACCAGAACTTTGCTGGGCCAATCGAAGTAACTGGAAAGTTCACAGCAGTTGTTGACTCACAACAGGACCCATGGTCTGTTGGTGCAAGCGGAACCGGCTCAAACGCCACTGCTCTTACCTACGTTGCTGACACACTCCAGATTACTTTCACGGACCCTAACGACACTGCTGGTGGCGCTACTGCTGAAAGCATCTCGTTCCTTATGACCAACGTTCAGTTCATGAACGTAAAAAGAACAAGAGGAAAAGCCTACACTGAAGTTGAAGTTGAGTTCACTGCTCGTGCAAACCCAACCGACTCAACCGGTGGAACTTCATACTCACCGCTACAAGCAATTGTAGTAAACTCACAGTCAACGGCTTACTAAATAACCCAAAGGGGAAACCATGCCAGCAATCAACTTACCTAACGGTGCATCAGCAATCTTGTACAGCAACAGCGAAATTAGCGAGCGTACAAACCGCATGATTACACGAGCCTTTATGAAGGCCGCAGGGTCAGCATCAAAACTAACCCAGGCAGGATTTGTCGAAGACGACCCTACAACCTGGACTGTATTTGGTGAAATGCCAGACGAAGACATTGAAAACCTCAATGGTTATCAGGCTGCTTTGATTGTTGGCATGGTGAAATCTTGGTCGTTGGGCGATGCTCCAACCATGGAGACAGCACTTGACTTACCGAAGGCAGTGTTTGACGAACTGTCAACTGCTTGTGGTGAAGAATTTAACAACCGTCTTGATACATCACCAACCATTGACCCAAAAGCCCCTATCGCCGACTAGCCCGGCTGGAGGCAGCACTCAAGGGCAAGGACGCAGAAGTCGACAGAGAACTGTCTGAACTCTTTAGGGAATACCGTTTCCGTGAAAAGTTTGGCGGAACACATGAAGACTTCTTGAATCAACCTCGTGAAATCACTGACTGGCTTATTGCAATTGACGGGATAATTAACGAGGTTAAAAATGTCTGAAGCCGTTAACGGCATTGAAAACTTTGATACAGCAATTGAAAGCATGTCTGCTCGAGTAGATAGGGGTGCGCTTGATTTTGTTAAACAGGGTCAACAAGTTGTTGCTAAGTACGCCAAGGAAATGTTTATTGGTGGAGAAGAAGCGGCAGCCACAGACACATGGCGTTCTGACGCATGGCCTTTACCAACCCGACGCAGTGGAGCCTTGCAAGCCAGCATTGGTACAACTGTCATAGTTGAAAAGACTGGCCCTGGTTCTTACTCTTCTTCATCTGGTCCAACAACGGTTTATGCTCGACGCATTGAACTCGGGTATCACGGAACCGGAAGATGGCCTCATTACTCGACACGGCCATTTCCTTTTATGAAGCCAGGTCTTGAACAATCGCAACCTGACTTAGACGCATTATTCAACAAACTCGTACTTTCAGCGCAGGAGGCGTAACATGGCAAATCTACTTCCACCAGTAATCGCCACACTTATTGCTGACACTAAAGAGTACATGTCGAAGATGTCTGAGGCTCAAACCAAGATGGGAGAATTCGGTACAACTACCGAACTGACAAGTGCAAAACTTACCAAGTTTGCAGGCAAAGCAGCAACGGCCATTACTGGACTTGGTGTTGCAATAATTGGCTACGGAATAGACAGCGCACTTAAGTTTCAAGAATCATTACGTCAAATTGAAAATCAATCAAACCTTACTGGTTCACAAGTTCAAGCACTTGGTCGAACCATTATGGACCTGTCTAATCAAACGGCAATTTCTACAACCGACCTTTCTGGTGCTGCTCTAATCATCGCCCAGGCAGGGGTCAAAGGCGCTCAAGCCACTAACCTTTTGACTGACGCATCTAAAGCAGCAGTCATTACAAACGCCAGTGTCATTGACACAACCAAAGCACTTATCTCGGCACAGACATTGCAGATTGCAAAAGGCATGGACCTTAACACTCTCACCGGTGTTCTTGTTGCTGGTTCTAAAACATACGTCGGTGGACTCCAAGCCGAAGAAGCAATGTTATCTGGACGAGTTGGAGTTGCCCTTTCAAACTACGGCCTAAAACTTAAAGACATTATTTCTATTGGTTCTACGTTTGCTGGTGTAAGTCTTCCTACCCGAAGCATTGTTTCTTTTACTTCTGGACTTAACAACCTCCTAAAGCCAACAACAGACGCCAAGGGAAAACTAACGACCTACGACAAATCTCTTCAGCGCCTTGGTCTTAGCCAAACAAAACTTGCTGCTGATTTCCGCAATGGAAATCTTATTGGCATGTTTCAACAAATCAATGACGCAGCAAAGAAGGGCGGCGGTCCGCTTTCTAATTACGTCAACGCTGTCTTTGGAGCAAGTGGTGGTGGCGCTGCATCTGTCATTATTAAGAACCTTCAGAAGTACATTGACACTCAAAAGAATCTAACTGGCAAAGGTGCTGGAAGTCTTGCAGAATCATTTGGTCTTGCTACCAATGAACTCCCATTCAAACTAAAGCAATTAAAGACTGAAGCAAAGAATGCTCTTACGGGTATTGGTTTGTTCTTCTTGCCTACAATTACCGACCTTGCTCATTGGGCTGAGAACGCAATAAAGTTCTTTCAAAAACATCCGCTTATTAAGACGATTGCAGACGATGCAGCCATTTCTGTCTTTGTTGGTGCAATCTTGTTTAAGTTAGGCCAAGGTTTAGGCAGCGTTGTTAAATCAATCAGAGGCGTTTATCAATCAATAACGGGAACATCTTCAGCAGCCATTGCTGAAACTCAAGGCACTACTCAAATTAGTCTTCTTACTGAGATTGCAGCCAACACTGCTTTGATGGCAGGAACGTCCGCAACTACCGCAACTGAAACGGCAGCACTTGTTGCCGAAAATGGAGCAACAGGAGCGGCTGGATTATTTAGCAAAGCACTTGCGCCATTGATTGCCCTTGCACCTGAACTTATCATTGCTGCTAGTGCCTTGGCTGGTTTTGCGATAGTTGGTTACAACTTGATAAACATTATTAAACATCCCGTGATGTCGGCGTTGAGTTATGTAAACCCTCTTACAAATCAAAGAGGTGGCACCACTTTAACCAAACAACAAGCCAATACCGTAAACATGCCTACCCCTTATGGAAACATCACCCCGGCACAAGCACAAGCGGCATCTGATTATGTTATTAAAAAACTGCACGATACTTACAGCACGGACACAAAGTCAAAATACTACACTGACCTTATGACTCAATTCAAACAATTTGCCACATTTGATTACAACAAAAAATACACAGTGGTTGTTAGGGTTAAATAATGGCAATTAAAGAATCCGAAAACATTGAAATAGAAATTGACTTACAAGTTCTGGCAATCCGTTTAGCAAAGAATCCAGAATTTATTCAGGCCGTCTCTATTGCCGTACGTGACCAACTAAGTAAAGATGCTCGCAAGATGGGGAACCTACTAGGCACATGGGCGCAAAAGCAGCCAACGCCAGTGGTCAACCCACCCAAGGCAGTCAACAGGTTGAACTAATGACGCAACTATCCGCACTTCCAGTACTGTCGGTATACGTTGCATTCAACCCAACTTCCGGTGGCAACACTCTTTACACGGCGCAAAACATCCCAGTAACTAATCCTTACTGGACTGAAGTAACTCCGTACGTTCGTAGTTTCAATACCAAACTAGGCCGTCAACACTTCTTGGACCGTGTTGAAGCATCGACGCTAAACATTACGCTCAACAACCGTACTGGATACTTCTCTAGCGGAACCCACGTTCTTGACACACGCATGCCGATAAAGGTTATTGCTAATTACTCAAGCACTCCATACGGAGTCTTTTATGGAATTATTGACAACGTAGTTGAAAGACTTTCTGACGTTCTAAACATTGACCTTGATGTTCAGGCCAGCGACCTTACAAAATACATGTCGCTTCGTTACTTAAACTCACCTACGTTCTGGTCAAACTATTGCTTGCCCCCTTCATTGGGCGGAACAGCAACCTCGGCAATTCACTGGTATGATTGCAACAAAACAAAACAAGCAAACATCACAGCAGCAAATGCAACTTCTTCTGTTGTTACTTATACCTATGCACCTGGAAACTCTTTTGTGTTTATTGTTGGAGACAAGGTAACAATTACCGGGCTTACCAAACAAATAGGCGCCGCATACAATCAGACCAACGTCACTGTCACAGGGGTAGGAACAGGTTACTTCACAACCGCTAATTCAGTAAGTGGAACGCCAGCAGGAAACTCTTTGGGTCAAGGCATTGCCACCAAAACTTTTATGACAGACCTTATTGGAACTGCCACGGGTGAAGTTATTAACTACACAAACTTCACCAACAACGGTGCAATCATTTACGAAATCAATACTGGGATTGACCTTGGCAATGGTTCTAATTACAATGCTCAAGCATCGTTAAAAATTCCATACAACGGTTCAAACATTACAAATGTTGGCGGTATAGATTTTTGGATGAATGGTGTAGCCACTGCGCTAAGTACCAACATTATGTATCTTGGAAGTACATCTACACCGAAATACTTTGGCCTTTATGTCAACCCATCGGGGAACATTGAAATGGCTGGCGGAGGATTTGCTCATTCAGGAGACTACACAAAAGTCACTGGACCAGTTGTGAATGATGGATACTGGCATCACATTGGTATTGTTTCCAATGAAAGCGGTTATGTTGACATGTACTGCGACGGGGTTTTTTACAGTCTTCCAACACCCATCCTTGGACCATTGCAAACTTACAACTCGGGAACTCAGTTCACTATTGGGTACCAAGTTGCAGCGTACTTTGATGAAATCATTATTAACAGCGCATCAAGCCTTTCAACTCTGGCTGGCGAAGTTCAACGTCGTTACCAGGCTGGTTCACTTCTTCAGTTGGGATTCCCTACAACATCGAACTATGTTTATTCAGGTGACAGAATCGCTGAGATTCTTTGCCTTGCTGGGTTTGGTTACATTACTGGAGGAAACTCCACAACGAAATCAAACATTGCTCTTACCTGCAACTACTACATAAATGACAGTTCAACGGCGTGGGTTCCAAGTCTTTCAACAAACGGTTACACCTTTGTTGAGCCTTGGTACTATGATTCGCCAATAACGGGTTCAACAGCGCTCGACCTAATTCTTCAGGTATGCAGCACTGACATTGGTATGTTCTTTCAGACACCAGAAGGAAACTTCTATTTCTACAATCAGAACTACTACGGCAGTTGGGCGTGGAACGACTACACGCAAAAAGGTTCTTGGACTTCGTCTTACACGGCGCCAGATTCCAATCACACCTGGGCGGACACCGGTGCCTCAGGGACCGTTCCGTACTTTGGAAATAGCCTTCAAGTCACTAGGGATGACGTAGACGTTTGGACAACAGTTAAGGTTACGCCTCAATCAGGTGTTGACCAGATTTTTGAGAACACGGCTGCCGAACCACGCTGGGGGTACACGACTCTTGCCAAAGGTTCAACGCTTCACACGTCTCTTACCAGCGCACTGAGTACAGCAACTTACCTTGGTTTCTTGTTTCAGGCTGCAAAGCCACGAGTTCAGTTTATTGAACTGCGAGCAGAAACAGCCAACGGTACTTACATTCCAGCAATGCTCGGAGCCGAATTGGGCGACCCAGTCAACTTCCAACGCAACCCGTCGGGAGCATCTTCTGGTGGTTCAATCAACTCAAACTTTATTATCGAATCAATCAGCCACGACTTCCAAGCAGACCCCGGACAATGGCACACCACGTTTATACTGGACCCATACCCACTGCAACCAACAACAACGTATTTCCCGTAAGGAGTAGCAATGGTTGACATTCCTAACACAGGACAAAATGGTTTAGTTCTAACCTCGATTGGTAACGGAACGAACGCTTCGCAATGGGCAACTGTTTCTGGTAGTGGTGGTTCTGTTACTCTTGCCGGTGACGTAACCGGTCCAAGCGGCAGTAACACGGTTGCAAAAATCAACGGCTCGCCTTTAGGTACAACCGTTGGTGCTAATGATGGCTATGCCCTTACTTGGAGCAATGCCGTAAGTCTTTGGGTTCCAGCGTTGCCGACACTTGACGGATACCCAGTTAACTTACTTAGCCTAAATCCAACAACAGACTACGGTTCAACGATTTATTTTTCCAACATTGCCATCAATCAATTTATTCCAACGTTGCCACCTGTCAACAGTTCGGTTCAATTTTGGAACGGTTCAACTTGGAAACCAACCATTGCTGCTTCGTCTTCTGTTGACCAATACTTAAAATGGAATTACAGCACATCTACTTGGTCACCTAGCGTTGTAACAGCAATTCAGGGAATGAACATCAGTGGAATAACAAGTCCGTCTGACGGAAGTTTGTTTTATTGGAACAATCTTTCTCAGCAATGGCAATTCACAAACATGAGTTCTACTCCCGGATTCGGTGCTATTGGCAATGGTTCGATTCTTTATTGGGATGGCGGCAAATACACCTTTACCCCTTCACCTAACGGTGGAGGGAACGGTGCGGTTCAATGGGATGATTCTGCCAAAAAATACACAATAGTCGCCGTTGCAGGTTCTACTCCTAATAATGATGCGTGGAGTGCAAATCCTCAATCAACAGCCCTTTCGGTGGGAACTTCCCCAGTAGCAATTAACAGTGTTGTTTTTAATACAGATACATACGTTTATTCAAAGTTTTTAATTACTTTTTCTATGGGTCAAGCAAATGCTCAATCTGCTTCCGCAACTCTTTCTGTAAACATTATTGAAGGGCCAAGTAACGCCCTTGTTGCAAACTTTGCGATTGGTCAAGCATTAACAACCACTAGAAATACTTATTCAGGGTCGCTTGTTTATGTGCCACTTTCACCAGTAGTAACAAATTCAACAATGACAATGAGATGCAACTGGAACACAGGAACTGGTCAAATAAACTTTTCAACAATAACCGTAGTAGGGATAGTCTAAGGAGACACAATGGGAGTAACAACAACAAGCACAATCACTTGTGATGGATGCACAGAGACAATGACAGGTGACACACCTTTTGTGATGCTTCACCCACAATCAAACGTTGAAAATCCATTTATTCAAACAGCATTTGTTGTTTGTGGAATTAAGTGTTTACAGGAATACGCCGCTTCATTAGTGAAGCCAGAAATTACAACAGGAGCATAATGACAGACGTTCGACAAGGAATCGTTGACTGGGCTAAGTGGTGCGCCACTAACCACGGCAAGTTCACTTACTCAGAAGGACCACAGCGCATGTCGGGAATTGGAAACCCGGGCAAACTGCCAGTAACCGCCGACTGCTCAGCCTTTGTGACATTGATGTACAACTGGGCTGGCGCTCCTGACCCTAATGCACAGTCTTACAACCACACCGGCTACACAGGCACACTGCTTGCACATGGAACAAAGATTCCTCTTAGCCAAGTTCAACCAGGCGACGTAATTGTCTATGGTCCAGGAACCGGCTGGCACACAGCACTTGTAGTTGACGTTACCGGCGCTAACGCAAAGAACCCTCTAACCATCTCACATGGTCAGCAGGGCGACCCTAGTTACGTTCACGTCAATCAGGATGGTCGTTTGCCACAGACCTACCTACGCTTCAACACTTCTGCAATGACCGCCCAAGGGATACACACACCTCCGGCTGCATAGTATGAACGCCAACACTTTTAACTTCTGGGTTCAACTAATTGTTGCTATGGGCTTCTTGCTCGGAATGGTTTGGGGAGTGCTTCGATTTGGTCACAACATTCTTGCTCGCTCGGTTTCAGACCGACTAGAGGAAATTAAAAAAGAGACAAAGCCCAATGGGGGCAGTTCTATGCGTGATGTCGTGGACAGGATTGAGAAGAAACTAGACGCTGTTACTTCAGACCTAGACCGTCATCTCGGATTTCACGACGCAATAGATGGCTAAGAAACAATCCCACTGGCACTTTCACCCAGCCGTAAGGTCGGGAGATGAACGAACACTAGGGGAACGAGCAGCAGACGCCATGCGACATGGCATGGGTTCGTGGCCTTTCGTATTTACATTCATGGGCCTCATGGTTGCGTGGATGTCATACAACTCAATTTCACATAAGCCATTTGACGTTTACCCGTTCATCCTGCTTAACCTCATGCTCTCAACCCTCGCTGGGTTACAGGGGGCAATCCTTCTCATCGCCGCTAAACGAGCAGACCGCATTGCGTCTGAATTGGCTGCGTACCATCTTGAAGTTAGCGAACATGCCAACGCAGAACTCGCCGACCTTAAAGAAATTATTGCTGACGTAAAACACATGATGGCCGAATTGGACATTATGAACGCAAAGCAATAACGCATCACCCTAGTAAAATAAAACAAAACCTGCTAAAATTATTAGCACTATACCTTTTTAGGAGACACAAATGGCACGTTTGCCCGCCGCACAGGAGAACGCAGGTCTGAATGCGATGTTCGTTCCAGCAACAACTTACTACCTTGCACTATTCACAACCGACCCAGGAACAACCGGTGCAACCGGTGAAGTAACTGGTGGTTCATACGCACGCCAAGCACTTGCTTTCGGTTCTGCATCATCAGGTTCACAGGCTTCAACAAATGCTCAGACATTTACAAACATGCCTGCTGAATCTTCAATTCCTTTTTTCGGCATCTATTCTACCGTGTCGGGTGGAACCTACCTTGGCGGTGGAACCACCAGTGGGCTTTCTGGGGCAATCTCCTCTGGCTCAACTGTTACCTTCGCTATTGGTGCGGTCACAACTTCACTTTCATAATGGGTGGAGAACAAGAGTTCTCTGCATCAGCAGTAGCAACTGTAACCCCACCAGCGACAGTCGAAGAGGAAACTCAGGCTGACGCTTAATAGAAAGTCAGTTTGATGGACGCCTTAAAAAACTTTGCTTATTCATTAGTAGCAACAGCACCTTCTCCTGCCACGTCCGGTACGTCTCTAACCGTGACAACAGGACAAGGAAGTCTGTTTCCTGCTGCACCGTTTGACTTAACATGTTGGCCCCCTGGCGTCCAACCAATCAGCACTAACGCAGAAATTGTACGAGTTACTGTTGTCACGGGTGATGTACTAACCATTACCCGTGCGCAGTACGGTACGACGGCTCAGTCAATCGCAGTTGGTTGGCAAGTAGCCCAAACAGTTGACGCAAACCTACTTAACCAACTAGCACCGCTTTCGGGCGCTACGTTCACCGGTAACGTCACCGCACCTGCACACATAGCCTCTGGTCTTACCGGCGCTACTGCTGCTTCTAGGTACGTTGGAGCAACAACTAACGGCGCACCTGTATCAGGAACGTTTGCAGTTGGTGACTTTATTGTTGACCAGACCTCGACGTTCTGGGTATGCACTACTGCTGGTACGCCTGGTACTTGGTGGCCTCTTGTTGAAGCCCACATGGTCAGTCGTTCAGCGACAGCAACCGCAGGGCCTAACGAAGTAACTATCTTTGCTG
>Ga0214246_1000151_pt1 | contig 19719 bp, 20 predicted proteins | sample TroBogypolimnion_41_FD_153084 | JGI IMG/M metagenome (GOLD analysis project Ga0214246, IMG submission 153084) | Freshwater microbial communities from Trout Bog Lake, WI - 29MAY2009 hypolimnion | ecosystem: Environmental > Aquatic > Freshwater > Lake > Hypolimnion/Profundal zone | place: Trout...
CCTTCAGCCAAATATTGCAGAAGAATTTTGGACATCAATCAGCCCAACACTAGCAACTGGTGGTAGAGCAATTATCACTTCAACACCTAACAGTGATGAAGATACCTTTGCTATCATCTGGAAAGAGTCGCAGGATAAATTTGACGAATACGGCAATACTAGAGACGATGGTCTTGGGCGTAATGGCTTTCACGGATTTAAAGCAGAATGGCACGAGCATCCGGATCGAGATGAAGAATGGAAAAAGACTGAGATGGGTCGTATCGGCGAAGAACGTTTTCGTCGAGAGTACGGTTGCGAGTTCTTGGTATTTGATGAAACACTAATCAGCAGTCTTAAATTAGCAGAAATGAATGGTCGAGAACCCTTGTTTAAAATGGGACAAGTACGTTGGTGGAAAAAGCCAACTCCGGGCAATGTTTATCTAGTTGCTCATGACCCTAGTTTGGGCACAGGTGGAGACTACGGTGCTATTGAAGTGTTTGAAATGCCGCATATGACTCAGGTTGGTGAATGGCAACATAATTTAACACCCATACAACAACAGGTAAAAATACTTAGAGATATACTAAAATACATACAGGATGAAATAGGGTCTGATAACTATAATAGCCTGTACTGGAGTGTAGAAAATAACACAGTAGGTGAGAGTGCTTTAGTTGTTATTGAAAATTTAGGTGAAGAAACTTTCCCAGGACTGTTTATATCAGAACCATTAAGGAAAGGGCATGTTAAAAAATTCCGTAAGGGATTTAACACGACACATGGCACAAAAATAGCAACTTGTGCCAAGGCAAAATACCTAATTGAAGAAGACAAAATGACCTTAAATAGTCGCCCTACAATTAGCGAACTTAAAACATATATTGCCGCCGGGGTTACGTTTAAAGCTAAAGAGGGACAGCACGATGACTTAGTAGCCGCTGTTTTACTAATAATTCGCATGGCATTATTGCTATCCGAGTGGGATGTAACAGTATTTGACCAAGTACGTGTACACGGAGATTGGGGAGAAGACGAATCCTTTGAACCACCTATGCCTATATTCATATCCATGGGCTAATGATAAATATAACATGAACACTAATTTGAATAAAATCGCCCAAGATTTGTATAAAATCTTAGAACCCCGTTTTACTGATGTACAAATGGGTGATGAACAGGCGCAAGTTTTAAGTAAAAAAACCGATGTGCCCAAGGCCCGTTTCTTTGAGTTTGAATACAAACATGACGGCGTTCCTTTAGGTACTATTGCAATTACACTTGACGAAGATGATGGATTATTAGTAGAACTAGTGGGAGATCTTGCAAAGAAAGATCATCCTGCTGTTTTCAAATTTATTCGCGGTCTTAGAAAATTTGCTAAAGATAGACTAATAAATTTTAAAATAGACAAAATTGGTAAGAGTAGTTTAGATAAGCGAGATTACGAATTTCGATCAAAGCCCAAGGAACAAGAAATGGAACCTATTATGGAAAGTAAAATGTACGGTACTGCAAAGATCAGTTACCAAGATTTAGATGAAGCTCGTTTGGTTATCAAACACAGCCAACCTGTTAATCCAGAAGTTGCCGCAGGACGTACAATGCACATCGACTCAATCTACGTTGAGAATAGTCAAGGTGAACGTTTCAAATATCCTTTCAAACATTTGAATGGCGCTCGCGCACTAGCAGAGCATTTAAAGCACGGCGGCATTCCATACGATGCTATTGGCAAACATATCACTAGCCTTTCAGAAGAACTAGCACAACTACGCAAGTTCAAAGGTTACGTTGGCCGTAATGCGGCATTATCAGAAGCAATGGGCGATATTACCGATAAAGTATTTGAACGTATCGAAGAAGTTAAAAAAGAAGTAGCGATGCTACAACGTCCTTCATACTACGAGTTGTTTGCAGAGTCATTTGAAGATCATGAAGAACAAATGATTCCAGAAGCAGTTATGGATGACTGGATTGATCGTTTAACAATACGTACATTCAATGAAGAACTAAAAACAGCGTTTCCATATATTTTCCGTTTAGTTGGTGAAAATATTCCTGTTAAAGAATTATCACCTGATGATTTATTAGATGAAGAGCGCACAGAAGAAAAAGATGAACACGGCAATGTTACAAAATGGAAAGAAGAAACTCCGTGGCGCAAAGCTACTAACAAAGATGGTCGCGGTAAGGTAACAAACATGAGCGATAAGGCTCGTCGTGAAAGCGAAAAGATGGCAAAGAAAGATGAAAGTCTAAATCCAGAAGCTCGTTTTGAATCTTTCTTAGATTCTATCACCGAGGACGAAGAAGACCAAGATGGCCATAATACATTGTTTAGTCAAAACATCGATGTACGTGGAAATGCTCTTAAACAACTGAAACAAATACTTGCGCCAGGATTACCAGCTGGACAAAATGGTTTAACAGCCAGTTTAAGTTTAAAAGGCATCATTGATAGTGAAAAATTTACTAAAGACTATTTGTCAAGATTGGGACCTGACGATGATGCAGGTGTTGCTGTAAAAATGTACTTAGGGGATCTAGCAGATGAAGAAATCCATGAGCCATTTGCACCACATGCACAAGACATCGCTAAAGAATTAATTGCCAGCAACGAATTAAACTTTGATCATTCAAAACAAACTCCTGTAGGCGGAGAAGTCATGCCAGCTAGTCCAGCACCTGTTCCACCTGCACCGGCCGCACCCGAAGGATTACCTCCAGAAGCAGGCGCACCAGGAGAATTACCTCCAGAAGCAGGCGCACCAGGAGAATTACCTCCAGAAGCAGGCGCACCAGGAGAATTACCTCCAGAAGCTCCTATAGCCGAAGGTAACGCTAGACTTAAAGCTAAATTAATTAAAGTATTTGAAGCTGGTGCTAGTTTAGACACCGAGTTAGATTTTGGTCATAGAGTGCTAACACTAGGCGAAGCAATGGAAGAATGTGGTATTGAAATGCCTTCGATGAATAGTGGCGAAAGTCCAGCAAATGAAATATTGAAAAGTATTTCCGGATTTTGGAATTCAAAAGAAAAGAATTTTACAATTGGCGGGACACGAGTTAAAACTAGAATCGTCAAAGGCTTTAAAGAAGGCGAGTATGGGAACGCTACAACCGAAGATGTTAAAAAGGTTATGGAACTAGTTGATAGAATGGATCCTAGTGAACCAGTAGGTGAAATTGGTCACATTTCAAAACTAGCCGGAGTCCAAAAACCTGCTCAAGGTATAGAAGTTATCCAGGCTACAGGCAACCCGCAGGATATTATGAAATCAATTATGAGCAAACTAGCTCGCTAATGAGTTTGGCGGAAATAACCCAGTTTTAAGTAAGATTTCACTTGCAGAACTAAATAAAAGTGCGTATACTTAGGTGTATGCACTTTTTGTTTTACTAGGGTGTAAAACAGATATAGGCAAAAAAGAAGTACACAAAGGCTATTAATAGGAGAATAATTATGGCAACTTTAGCAGAAATTCGTGCAAAATTAAAGGCATCAGAATCAAAAGGTTCTGGAGAAAGAACAGGCGGAGATAATTCAATTTATCCGTTTTGGAATCTCAAAGAAGGTGGCGAGTCGGTTCTACGATTCTTACCAGACGGCAATTCAGACAACACATTTTTCTGGGTTGAACGTGCAATGATCAAACTTCCCTTTGCAGGCGTCAAAGGCGAATCTGAAAGCAAAAACATCACAGTACAAGTTCCATGCGTAGAAATGTATGGCGACACATGTCCAATCTTGGCTGAAGTACGTGGTTGGTTCAAAGACCCAGCATTAGAAGACATGGGTCGTAAGTACTGGAAAAAGCGTTCATACATTTTCCAAGGTTTCGTTGCAGAAGACGGACTTGGTGAAAAAGACAGTGAAAAACCAGAAAATCCAATCCGTAGATTTATTATTGGTCCTCAAATCTTTACTTCGATTCGTGCGGCTTTGGTCGATCCAGAATTGGAAGATTTGCCAACTGACTACGTGCATGGTTTAGACTATCGCATGAAGAAAGGTAGCAAGGGCGGATATGCTGACTACTCGACATCAAGTTGGGCACGTCGTGAGCGTCCACTAAGTGATGCCGAACAAGCGGCTATCGCTCAACATGGTTTGTTTAACTTGTCAGACTTCTTACCTAAGAAGCCAGGTGAAGTTGAATTAAAAGTCATGAAAGAAATGTTTGAAGCATCAGTTGATGGCGAGCCATATGATATGGAACGTTGGGGACAATACTTCAAACCAGCGGGTATGAGCCAAAATACTGGCGATCCTAACAAAGCAACTCCTAAAACATCTGCACCAGCAGTAGATGATATTGATGAAGATGACACACCGGTAGCTAAGTCTACTCCTGCTCCAGCACCAAAAGCAAGTGCTCCAGCGGCAGAAGGTGGTGACAGTCGTGCGCAAGATATTCTTGCAATGATTCGTAATCGTCAAAAAGCGTAAAGTAAAACACGGCTCCCGGTTCTGTTCCTATAAGGTCCCCCGGGAGTTTTCTATTTAGGAGAATTAACTTATGGCCACAAAAGCCTTCGATTTATCGAAATTTAGAAAGACCTTGACCAAGAGTATTGACGGTCTAGGCATTGGATTTAATGACCCAACTGATTGGGTAAGCACAGGTAACTTTGCTTTAAATTATCTAATCTCAGGTGACTTTAACAAAGGTATTCCTTTGGGCAAGGTTACAGTATTTGCTGGCGAGTCAGGCGCTGGTAAGTCATATATTTGTTCTGGTAACATTGTTAAGAACGCACAAGAGCAAGGCATTTATGTTATTCTTGTAGACAGTGAAAATGCGTTAGATGAAAAATGGTTACACGCACTAGGTGTAGATACTAGTGAAGAAAAACTTCTCAAGTTGAACATGGCTATGATTGATGACGTAGCAAAAACAATCCACGAATTCATGACCGAATACAAAGCTATGGAACAACGTCCTAAGGTTTTATTTGTCATAGACTCATTGGGTATGTTGCTTACCCCTACCGACATTAATCAGTTTGAAGCTGGTGATTTGAAGGGAGACATGGGTCGTAAACCTAAAGCATTAACCGCACTAGTTCGTAACTGTGTAAACATGTTTGGTAACTATAACGTAGGTATGGTTTGTACAAATCACACATACGCAAGTCAAGATATGTTTGATCCAGATGACAAAATTTCAGGCGGGCAAGGATTTGTTTACGCAAGTTCTATTGTTGTTGCTATGAAAAAGCTCAAGTTAAAAGAAGACGAAGACGGTAATAAAGTTTCAGAAGTCAACGGTATTCGTGCCGCTTGTAAGATTATGAAAACTCGTTATGCAAAGCCTTTTGAAACATTACAAGTTAAGATTCCATACGAAACAGGTATGAATCCTTACAGTGGTCTAGTTGACTTGTGCGAAAAAGCCGGCTTGTTAAAACAAGAAGGCAATAGACTCAAGTGGGTTGATCCAGAGACAGGTGAAGAGTTCAAATTCTACCGAAAAGAATGGAAAGATGATAAATTAGATATGTTAATGAGTAAATTTCATATTAAAACCTTAACAGAAACCATTCCTGAGGAGAAAGAAGACGATGTTGAATGAAACACAAATTGGTGATATCTGGGTACTATTTGCTGACTACATTGATAAGAAACAATTAGAAACTGTAGCAGAACGTTACGTGGATTTGCTAGCAGACTTTGGAACTACTGACAGAATTTTACAGGGTTCCATGGGTGTTGACAGTACTTTAGATTCAGCTATTGAATATTATCTTGACGAAGAAGATGACGATGCTGATGATGTTGACGAATTGGAGTTTTAATGGGTTGGTATTCTGATGTTGCAAAAGATATTTCTAACATTCCCGATGCCGCGGAATATTTTGAAGCTGAATTACTAGAAGCTAAAAAAGAATGTCGTGTCGTTGGTAATGTTGAGAAGGCCGCGGCCGCAATGCCCGGAGTAGTTGAACATAGGTTTGGTCAATTACAAGAAATTGAAGCTATATTAGAATATCTTAACATTGAATTGCGTCGTTTAAAAAGTAGCCATTTTCGTAAGTACTTAGAAAACTATCAACGTGCTCTTAGTAGTCGAGATTGTGAAAAATTTTGTGAAGGAGAAGCAGATGTTGTTGACTTTGAAAAAATTATCAACGAATTTGCCCTCCTACGCAACAAGTGGTTAGGTATTACCAAGGCACTTGACCAAAAACAATGGATGCTAACTAATATTGTTAAACTTCGTGTAGCAGGTATGGAAGACGCAACCTTATAATCAATTTCGCCAAAAATAACCCCATAGGTCTTAAATATTTTAAGGCCTATTTTTTTCTAAAAGGTTGCTTTAATGAATATGTTAGCGTATACTTACTAATATGAAAACTGTTGATAAACTATTAATTTCTATCACAACTGAGCATAAAGATTATGTCAAGGCATCACTGCCTAAAAAAGAATTTGACATACTAATCAATCTTTCGATATCAATTAATAATCATTTTTTCATAACCGAAAACCAAGGTCGTCTTTTAATCAAAATTCTTCGAGAAAATCAGAAAAAAATACCAGACCTTGCGGTTGAAATAAACGAAGTGATATCAACACCTACTTGGTCAAAACCATTTCGACAAGTGGAACAGGTGAGAAAATTTTATGTAGGAACCGATGAAAACAAAGATTCTCGATTATGCATAGATATGACATTTTCTCAAGAAATTCGGAAAGTGTTGGCAGAACTTGAAAAATCTCTAGACCACTTGACTATGACAATAAATGGAAAAAAGTGGACTGCTGACTATACTGAAAAAAATATAGTGAAGTTAGTAGAAGCGTTGACCCCGTTAAATTTTGAAATTGACGAAATACTAAAAAACCACTATTTTACCATAAAATCTTGGTCAGAAAATGAGGTCAAAAATCAGTTTGTAATTACCAACATTGAGCATAAGAACTTTATAAAACACATAGTTGATGATTTAGGTACTGAAACACCGATAGATCAAAACATCATTAATGATAGAAGCATACGGTATCAATATTTCACAGAAAATCCAACAAATTTCGGTGAAAATTTACCTGAAATTATCGCCAACAGAAACAAGTCGAGAGTTTGGGTCGATAAAAATCAGCATGACGTGTCTGAAGTTATTAACAGTTTATGCCAATTAAAACGATTGCCTATGCTGATAGTATTTGACTCTATAGTCAATAACAAATATTTTGAAAATTTGCAAATTTTGTCAGACGCCCTGGAAAAAAATGGAATTTTTGAAAAAATTGGAGTTTACTTTAGATTGCCTAATGATGACACTGGTAAGAAATTTAATCAATTTATTGCCGCAAAAGAATACAATTATCAACTAGTCGGTGACACAAATGTAGCTGTTGTTATGAGTGGAAAATTACCAAAATTTTTCCTGAAAACTGACTGGAAGCCTATGAGTGTTATTGCTTTTGATACCCGTATGGGTTTACGTCACGGTAAAACGGCTGTATACTCTAACTGTTGCGATTGTATAGTTGAGTGGTCAGATGAACCACCTTTGATCGAACAAAGGATAATAAAAGCATGGCGGTAAGATTAGTAATAAAAGACGAAGTTAACATAAAAATTGAAAACTTGCCTTTAGAAGCTCGCAAGAAATTAGTTGCGAATTTTAAATATGAGGATCCAACTGCACGTCATCGTCCTGCATACAAACTTGGACGTTGGGACGGAAAAGTATCTATGTTTGGTCTAGGTGGCAACGGATATTTAAGCCAATTGGAAAAGGTGCTTGAGATACTGTATAACATGCACATCGATGTAGAAGAAGTAGATGATTTACGCACAACTCCAAAAATTGAATTCACTCCTGTAACTGAAACCTACTGGGCAGATCAAGGTAAAGTGTGGCCAAAAGGCCATCAACAAGAAGGTCAACCTATTATGTTGCGGGATTATCAAGTACAGGCAATCAATACATTTTTAACCAATACACAGGCGTTACAAGAAATTGCCACAGGTGCAGGTAAAACAATTACAACTGCAACATTAAGCCAACTTGCTGAAAAATACGGTCGCACAATCACTATTGTACCAAACAAAAGTCTAGTAGAACAGACAGAGGAAGATTTTATAGCAGTTGGTTTAGATGTCGGCGTTTATTACGGAGATCGCAAGGATCTTAATAAAACACATACTATTTGCACTTGGCAAAGTCTAAACATATTTGACAAAAAAAGTAAAAATCACGAATATGATATTATCAGTTTAGCTGAATTTTTAGATGGCGTTAAATGTGTAATTGTTGACGAAGTTCATATGGCCAAAGCTGAAGTTCTTAAGAATTTACTCACACAAAATTTGTGTAATGCACCTATACGTTGGGGGTTAACTGGTACCGTACCAAAAGGCGATTTTGAAGCACAACCTATTTTTGCCAGCCTTGGGCCAGTGGTTGGTGGAATCAAAGCACACGAATTGCAAGAAAAAGGTGTGCTGTCGGATTGTCATGTTAATGTAGTTCAAATGATCGATCTACCTGAATTTAAAGCATATCAAGAAGAACTAAAATATCTTGTCACTGACGATGACAGGATGATCTATATCTCAAAATTAATTAAAAAAATCTCACTATCAGGCAACACATTGGTTCTAGTTAATAGAATCGACTCAGGCAAATTTATAATAAACGAAATACCAGATGCTGTGTTTGTATCAGGTGAAGTAAAAACTAAGGACCGTAAAGAAGAATATGATGAGATTAAAACTAGCGATAATAAAATTATTGTCGCAACCTATGGCGTCGCGGCTGTCGGTATTAATATTCCTCGCATCTTTAACTTGGTATTGCTTGAGCCTGGCAAGTCGTTTGTACGTGTTATTCAATCAATAGGACGTGGCATTCGTAAAGCAGACGACAAAGATTTTGTACAAATCTGGGACATTACCAGTACCTGTAAGTTTGCAAAACGGCATCTCACAGAAAGGAAGAAATTTTACAAGGAAGCCAAATATCCATTTACTTTAGAAAAAGTGGATTGGCAAAAATAAGAAATTATGCAGATATTAACATTAGACAACGAAACATTTTCATTAAATAATTTACCCGAAGAAGTAGACGAAAATACTAGATTTGCGGTATTAGATAACAGTGATCCTAAGGAACCAGATTTCATGTTTATGCCGTTGATCTTTTTAGAAAGCTTCAATGCTCCAGCAATGGTCCTAAGGATTGGCAATGATGAAGTTACTATGCCAATTGATTGGTCAATCGCTGTAGGTGATAGCTCTAGCGGATGTGATATAGAAATATTACCTCTAACTAGCCTAAACGATAGAGGATTTGAAGCATTATGTTTTAATCCACTGAGCAGTTTCAGAGTAGAGTTTAAGAAGATAGAAATTGTAAATTTTTATAATGACGTTAAATGGTACTTCCCAAAGATGAAAAACGGGCAGTTACTAGCTACTCCGACTCGAGGAGGTGCAAAACCAGATTGTGTTTATTTTGTTAAAGAAATATCAAGACAAAACGAAATTATTTTATTGGATAAATTACTATGACCTTAAAAGTAGCCTATTTTCAACCTATATTATTAGCTATAGACAACGTACCACCTGTAGAATTTAGTAAAATTTACAGTCTTGCAGAGTCGTTGCACAGCCGACCTGAATTAAATGATGAAGGAAATCCATCTATCAGTATTCGGGGCGGACAACAGATACAAGTGTACCCTAATCAACTAGGCATAGATGTTAATTGGTTAGTCAGTTGGCTAGAGTCAATTTGCCAAGGTTACATGGAACTAGTATCACAACAAAGCGGCACTGAAGAACTAAAATATTGCAAGCCTGTTGTAACTAGCATCTGGACCATACGGCAACACGATGGCGACTATCAAGAAATGCACAGTCATCCAGGTGGAAATCTAAGTGGTAATATTTACATTTCAGCACCAGAACTAAATGACAACAGTAAACCAAGTGATAGCCAAATTTTGTTTAGATTGCCGCAGACTAAAGACATTACTAAATTTATAATGAATGACACTTGGAAATATAATCCAACCCCCGGAACAATTATAGTCTTTCCAAGTCACTTACCTCACACAGTTTATCCCTGGCAAGGGGTAGGACACAGAACAGTTATGGCATTTGATGCCAAGCTAGTCGCGAAGGACTAGCAATGGGATCACTTAAACCCGGTGCTACTTATATCTACGAACGAGATGGTAAAACCACCTATGCTAGAGAATTTGGTGCTGACCCTAGTACTAGACAAGCAATAGGCTGGGACTATGATCCCGAAGAATCAAAAAGATTTGATTCTCGTACTAAGGATGGAAGACCATTGATCGATCAGATGCGAGAGGACCAGATGTGGGGTGAAATTCGGAGAGAAGCCAAAACCAATGTGACTTTACAACGTGCCCTTGATCGTGCTATAATGATATACAAACTAAGTAAGGATAAACTCCGTGAGTGAAAAAGTTGAACTAAAGGAAAAATTAGCGGCAATCGATCAAAACGTCCGAGAACTATGGGATGCCATGGATGCCGAACAACAAAAAGCTCTTAAGAATGAATTCTTTATTCTCAACAGATATGTAAGTAACGTACAAGGTCAGAACAGAGAAATCCAGGAACATTTTGTATTAACTGTTAATGAATATTTTAATAAACATTGGAATAGTCTACAAAAACATCCTAAGCTCATGTGGCAATTATTGTGTATGTGTAGTTGGAACGGTGAGAAAGTTTTCTTTCATCAATGGCTTGGCAATAAGAAACGTACAGGTAGTAACAGCAAGAAGATGAAGTTATTAGAAGAATTTTATCCTCAGAAAAAGACTGACGAACTTGAATTATTGGCATCAATAAGCACAGATAAAGAAATAAAAGATCTTGCAAGAGATCACGGCATGGATGAAGCAACTATCGCGAAAAAATTTAAATGATGTCTCTAGTTACACAACCTTTTATCTGCGGGCATTGCAACAAAGGATTCATGCAAGAGAAAACTTTGATAGTGCATGTCTGCGAGCAAAAACGTAGGGCATTGGCAAAGTCAGAAAAACATGTAATTTTAGGATTTGATACTTTTCAGAAATTTTATAAGCTAGCACAACCTAACGGCAAAGATAAAACATACGACGAATTCTGTAGAAGTAGTTATTACAATGCGTTTGTTAAATTTGGTAGCTTTGTTAGTAATGTTAATCCGCTGTATCCTGACAAATTTATAGACTATGTTGTTAGATCTGGTGTTAAACTCGATCATTGGTGTCGTGACGAAGTGTATGAACAGTATGTGTTTGACCTAATAAGAAAAGAATCAGTTGAAACTGCACTTCAAAGATCAATTAATACTATGATGGCTTGGGCCGATGATCACAAGGCACAATGGAATCATTATTTTTTATACGTAAGCCTAAGCCGTGCATGCTACGATATCAAGGATGGTAAGATTAGCCCCTGGATATTATTAAATTCAGCTAACGGTAAAGAGATGTTGAAAAAATTCAGTGACGAGCAGTTAGGCCACGTGCAAAAGATTATTGATCCACCATTCTGGGTTGGTAAATTTAAAAAAATGCCAGAAGACGTACAATTAGTTAAAGATGTTGTTAAAGAAAGCAATATATAATGCCTGATATCGATTTGGACTTTGCAGACAGAACAAAAGTTTTAGATGTACTAAAACATATTGATGCACGACTTGATAAAGATAAAAAACATAACACTGGTATCTATGTACAAAGCATACCTTATAACCCCGTAACTGGACTAAGTACTATTAATTACAAAACTGCTGAAGAAAGAGGCTATTTTAAAATAGATTTCTTAAATGTTAGTGTATATGAAGGTGTAAAAAATAAAGAACACCTTGCTCAATTATTGGAGACAGAGCCCATATGGGACCTACTTTTAGAAGACGACTTCGTGAACAAACTCTTTCACGTCAACGGGCATGGTTCTATCTTGAGACAGGTCAAACCTACCTCGATAGAACAATTGGCCGCAGTTTTAGCTATGATACGCCCGGCGAAACGTTATCTGATTGGGAAAGATTGGACTACGATACTGACGGAGATTTGGACGAAACCAGAGAATGATGAGTACTACTTTAAGAAGGCACATGCTATTGCCTATGCACATGTAATTGTTGTGCAGATGAACTTAATTTGTGAAGGGTTACTTAACTCTACGGACTAATTGAACACTTTTACGTTTAACACGTTTTAAGGTAAGATTCATTAAGTTAACAACTGGGCCAAGCAGTATACGAGTGTCCTTGCTATTGAATGTTTTAATAGCATATTGAAAAGGCTGTATTTGATTCCTACAAAATATATTGATAGGAAACTGTCGATTTGATTCCCACCACCATGCTTCACCTATTTCAAGAAATTCAGCTTTTTCTTCAGGGGTTCGAATAGCGTTCAGATCGTAAAAACTAGTTACGAACTGATCTTGATTGATGATGATCCCAACATATTCATCTTCGCCGTAGTTTATTACACTTATAAAGGGTAAATTTTGTTCTATATTGTCTCTTAGTTTTGCCATAAATACTATTAAAGGATCCCTGCATAATGCAAAAAGTTCAAAGTTATTTATATTCTAATAGAGTCATACTATTAGCCGATATGGCAGGATTCAACGTGGAGAACACAATCGTGTATGCAAAGACAGTAAAAATTTACAAAGGTGTTGACAATATCATTGAGTTTGATATTCAGAACGCTGATCAAAAACGTCTCGATCTAGTTACCAGTGCCCCAATTACTGGTATTAAGATGAATGTGATGGATGCTAGTGGCAATGCACTTCCTAACAGCCCGTATACTGTTACTCCTATTGGAACTAGCTTAAAAGGTGTAGCTTCTGCTACTATACCAAGTACCGACCTAGTTGGGTTAAATGATCAATATTTAAAATATAGTGTGACTGGCACAAATACTAATGGCAATACTATTCCTTTATATAACGACAGTAGATTCAGTGCTATTGGCACTATAGAAATCGCTGGCAGTGCAATGGGTATTACTCGTCCAAGTGTTACATACAGTGAGTTTGCAGGCGACATTAATTTTATGGGCAATGTTACTGATCATACCAGTGCTATTCCTTGTAAATTCTATGAAGCAGTGCCGACTACCAATTTAAATTTTTCGATAGATTTAAATAATTTTATCGGAACAATATATGTTGAAGCCACTGAAGATATGACTGTTAGCGTGTCATCATTTAATGACGCCCAAAAAATACAAACTTTTACAACCACTGTAGCTACCACAGCAACTCATACATTTTCTAATGTGCCTGTGATAAATCCGGTTACTGGAAACAGTTATAACTATATGAGAGTCAGCTGGACTTATCCAGATGTTTGGCAATATGGTAGCCAACAAAATCCATATCCTACGTTTGGAATGGTTAATACTGTCACCGTTACCTATTGATTTTAATCAAATAATCTGTTATACTTAGGCATGAGCCTTATAGCAGATACACTACTACAATACCTACCCGGAAAGCGTAAACACACTCCAAGCGGTTGGATTGGGTTCAATGCTGTCTGTTGTGATGATAAAAGACAGCGTGGCGGATTTATTGTCAACGGCGGCGATGCTGTAAGTTATCATTGTTTCAATTGCGGATTCAAATGTAGTTGGCAACCTGGCAGACACATCAGCCAAAAGATGAATAAATTCATGCGGGATTTAAATATTCCAGATGATATTATTAGTCAGTTACGATTAGAAGCGTTACGATTAGACGACAACAACACTACTGAAATTCGCAGTATTATTCCAAAGTTTGATGTTCGAGCACTGCCAATAGACAGCGTTTTAATTACGGATCTTTTAGAAAATCCTCCGGAAAAATTACTACCTATATTAGAATATATGGTTAATAGAAAAGTTTTTCCTGAAGATTTTCCGTTCTATTGGACTCCAAAAGTTGGCTTCAGCAATAGACTTATTATTCCTTTCCTATACAAAGATACAGTGGTAGGATGGACGGCTCGTGCAGTTAATGATGCTCAGCCCAAATATCTAAGTGAGCAACAACCAGGTTATGTGTTTAATTTAGATCACCAGTACGATGATAGAGAATTCGTAATTGTTTGTGAAGGCCCTTTTGATGCGCTAAGTATTGATGCTTGTGCATTGCTAGGCGCTGAAATTAAAGATAGTCAAAATTGGTTATTAAAGCAACTAGGAAAGGAAATTATACTCGTACCTGATAGAGACGAAGCAGGTAAGGTAACACTAGAACAAGCACTAGAGTTTGGTTGGTCAGTAAGCATGCCTGACTGGCCAGATGGTATTAAAGATGTCAATGACGCTGTAATTAAATTAGGTAAGTTGGCTACGATGTGGTTAATTGTTAGTGCGAAAGAATCTAACAATTTAAAAATTCAATTGAGAGCAAAAAAATGGTTCAAAGAATAATCGATTTTATTTTATATCCTTTACGCAAGTACAAGGAAAAACAAGCATTTAAAAAACGTCTAGCGGAATTGCGTAAACGTGATCCGTTCATTTACAAATGATTACATGGGGAATAAGCGGCAATAGTCACGATGCGGCTATTGCTGTATTTGTTGATGAGCATCTAGTATTTGCCAGTCATAGCGAGAGATTCAGTGGCATAAAGAACGACAGAGATTTGTGTCGAGATCTAGTTATGGCCGCAAAACAATATGGCAATCCAGATCGAGTTTATTGGTACGAACGGCCATTTCTCAAATCACTAAGACAATGGTATGCCGGCCAAGGCTGGAAAGGCAAGGATAATGATATCGAAATATATCTAGCCCGTTATGAAATCCATGCTCCTGTTGAATATGTAGATCATCACCTTAGTCATGCCGCTGGCGGATATTTTACCAGTCCGTATACTGATGCGTGTATTCTAGTTATAGATGCCATCGGTGAATGGGATACCGCTACTATATGGGAAGCCAATGGCAACAAACTTAAAAAGAAATGGAGCCTACGTTATCCAAATAGCGTTGGATTATTTTATTCAGCAATGACACAACGAGTGGGATTAAAGCCTAATGAAGATGAGTACATTCTAATGGGCATGGCTGCCTACGGTGAAAAACAAAAACTATCGTACGGCATGAGCAGAGACTTTATTGATAATTATGATAGCTTAAAATTTGTTCGTAGTTGTCATCGAGGAGTAATGGATTGGCGTCCCGATCTTATTGTCAAAGATAGTTTTGACATTGCCGCGGCTACGCAAGAAGTATACGAAGAATATTTTAGAAGTATTTTGATAAAAGCGGTAAGATTAACAAAAAGTCGTAATCTAGTGTTAATGGGCGGATGCGCATTAAATTGCAGTGCCAACAGACTAACTGGACAATATTTTGATAGTACTTGGATTATGCCTAACCCGGGAGATGCAGGCTCAGCCATAGGCGCAGTATTAGCAAAACATCCTAGTTGGAGAATTGATCCTAAACATTTTACACCTTATCTAGGGTATGACATGGGAAGTCGTAGCACCAACGAAGAAATTGTAGAATACATTAAAGAAAATAAAATTTGTGGTCTAGCCCGAGGCCCTGCAGAATTTGGACCACGTGCGCTAGGTAATAGAAGTTTGCTCGCGGATCCCCGGGGTGAAGATATAAAGGATAAAGTAAATGCAATCAAACAACGACAAGAATTTAGACCATTTGCTCCGGCAATACTCGAAGAGTTTGTTCATCAGTTTTTTGATATGCCTTGTGGTTGGGATAATAGTCGGTATATGCAGGTCGTCGCCGGTTGTAGGTATCCTGAGCTTTATCCTGCTATCGTTCACCGTGATGGAACTTCACGTGTACAGACTGTTCCGGATGATGGATCGCCTTTTAGAAAACTCCTAGAATTATGGTATAAAGAGACAGGCTGTCCAATGTTACTAAACACAAGCCTAAACATTAAAGGCCAACCTATGGTTAATAATCACACTGATGCTAAAAACTTTGAAAGTCATTATGGTGTTAAAGTTTTTAATTAAAGTGTATAATAAGATATGAAACAAAATACAGATTACGGTTACGATATACAGAAATTATACTTAGAAATGATGCTAGGCGATGCGGCTACATTTGTCCGTTGCCAAAGCATTTTTGATCCTAGCCTGTTCGATCGAAAACTACAAGCACCTGCAGAGTTTATGAATCAATATGTTGAAGAGCATAATGTTATGCCTACACAAGACATCGTAAATGCCGCAACTGGCAGTGATTTTAAGGTTGCGACTGATCTGCGTGAAGAACATTTTGACTGGCTAATGAATGACTTTGAAACATTTATTCGGCACAAAGGACTTGAGAGAGCGATACTCGAAAGTGCTGACCTACTTGAAAAAGGTGAATACGGTCCTGTTGAAGAAAAGATTAAACAAGCTGTACAAGTTGGCCTAACTAAGGACATGGGCACTGATTATTTCCTAGATCCACGTGCTAGGTTAATGAAAATTAAAGACAACAATGGCCAAGTGAGCACTGGTTGGAAAAGTGTCGATGACAAGTTATTCGGTGGTATGAACCGTGGAGAGTTGAATATTTTTGCAGGTGGTTCGGGTGCAGGAAAATCACTATTTTTAGCAAATTTAGGCATCAATTGGGCACTTGCTGGTCTCAATGTAGTATACCTAACATTAGAGCTTAGTGAAGAACTAGTGTCAATGCGTATGGATGCAATGATAACCGGAATGCCAACTAGAGAAATTTTTAAGAACCTTGATGATGTCGAAATGAAGGTCAAAGTTATCGGTAAAAAATCCGGTACTTACCAGGTAAAATACATGCCAAGCGGCAAAACAGCCAACGACATTCGAAGCTACTTGAAAGAGTATGAAATTAAAATGGGACGTAAGGTCGACGTATTATTAGTTGACTATTTGGATTTGCTGATGCCACAATCAAAGAAAATTAGTCCGGCAGACTTGTTTATCAAAGACAAGTATGTCAGTGAAGAATTGCGTAATTTGGCAGTAGAAAAGAATTGTGTGTTTGTAACTGCGGCACAGTTGAATCGTGGGGCTGTAGAAGAAGTTGAGTTTGATCACAGTCATATCTCAGGTGGACTATCTAAGATTCAAACAGCGGATAACGTGTTTGGTATCTTTACGTCACGTGCTATGCGTGAGCGTGGTCGCTATCAAATTCAGTTGATGAAAACCCGTTCATCGAGCGGTGTTGGTATGAAGATTGATTTGGAATTTAATATCGATAGCCTACGCATTACTGATCTAGCAGAAGAAGAAGGTTATGGAAACTACAACAGTCAATCGGCAGGTAGCACACTATTAAATTCGATTAAGCAACGCCAGACAATTAATGCATCAACTGGAGAAATTTCAAATCCACAGGATGGTATTGCAGTTCCAAAAGTTAAAGCACAAGTGGAGTCAAGCAGGCTTAGAGAATTACTAAACAACTTGCCTGGCGACGACCTGTAATCTTGTTGTAACACCATTTTTCTGGCGAATTAATAAATACGCATATAAATCAAAGGTAGCGAACGCCATGGAACTTCATCACATTAGAGATATTACTGATCCCCTAGTCAGAATAATTAAGGACGACCCCGTTCGTCCACACATCCCACTTGAGCAACGGATTAACGAAGCCGCAGAAATCCTTATACTTAAAGCAGGAGACGAAATATTAGCGGCTACTTGCTTACAGTGGCTTAAAGATATTCCGGCAACTGAAGAAGATTTGATTAACCTAGACAAGAGTAAAGATACTGCGGTATTTTACACTATCTGGAGTTATAGTCCAGGTGCGGGACAAGCTCTAATTAAAAAGGCCGCAGAGTGGATTTTAGGCGAATACAAAGATGTTAAAAATATCGTTACATTAAGTCCTCAGACTCCAATGGCTCGCCGTTTTCACCTAAAAAATGGTGCAACTATACACAAAGAAAACCTAACATCTGTTAACTACCAATATTATCACAAAGAATAAAAAACGGTAAATACTAGTTATAAGGAACTAGTATGAGTGTACAGATATTAATAAGACGCGATACTGCACTAAATTGGACCACTGTTAACCCTGTATTAGGAAATGGCGAACCCGGATTAGAAACAGACACGTTAAAAATAAAATATGGTGATGGTGTTACAGCTTGGGCTCAATTGTCATATCCTACAGTATATGCTACCCCTACTCCTGCGGCCGCGTTAACAGGTACAGTTTTACCATCAAATATCGTCAGCTCAAGTTTAACTAGTGTAGGCACTTTAACTAACCTAACTGTTACTAACCCAATTTTAGGATCATTAAATGGCAATGCCGCAAGTGCAACTACTGCGGTATCTTGTTCAGGAACTGCGGCAAATGCCACAAATGCAATCAGCGCACAGGTAGCAAATACACTCGGTGGTGGACTTGCAAACCAAATAGTATATCAAACTGGTACAGGTATCATTAACTATATTACTGCTCCAGGAAGTGCTAACACATATTTAGGATGGAATGGAACCGGATTTACATGGAATACTGTGCCAAATGCCGGCACCCTTTCAGGTGCAACTTTAGCCAGCAACATTTTATCAAGCAATTTAACCTCATTAGGGACGTTAACCAGCTTATTATCATCCGGATCCATTCTAAGTTCAGGTACAGCAGGTATTGGATACGCAAATGGTGCAGGCGGTACTGTTACACAGACATCTAGCAGAACTAACACTGTAACTATAAACCATACTACAGGTGCTATAACATTGTATAGCACGACCACTACTGCCGGACAAGTTACAACATTTATTGTAACAAATAGTACTGTGACAATTAACGATATAGTATCAACTAGCGTAAGAACATCTACCGGAGTATATTTTGTCAACGTGACACAAGTAGCTGCCGGGTCATTTAGTCTTAGCGTATACACACCTTCAGCAGTTGTATCTGCTGAGGCTCCTGTGATTAATTTTGCAGTGATAAAAGGTTCAGTGAATTAAGGATAAAAAATGAAACATATAAGATTACCCGGATATGACGCATCAGATTTAGATAGACTGAGTTATTCAAGCGGGGATATTGTAAGTGATTTAACAAATAAAACTGTCCGTTATATGGATGGTGTAACTCCAGGCGGTTTCCAACTAGCCACAGAAACTTATGTTCAAACTAATGCGATTACCAGTGCAAACTTAGCCACAAATTTATCAACAGCACTAGCACCATATGCACTTACATCTACACTATCAAACTATACTACTCATACTGAATTAAACACAGCAATTTCAGCTATTCCGATTTATTCACTACCTGCCGCAACTACAAGTAGTTTAGGCGGTGTCAAAGTCGACGGAACGAGTATTACCGTAGACCCAGACGGCACAATTCATGGTAGTAATCAGTACTCATTACCGACAGCAGGTGTCGGTTCCGGCGGAACACTGGGTGGTGTTCGAGTTGACGGTACTACTATTCTTATCAACGGTTCAGGGGTTATTAGCGGTGCCAATCAATACATACTACCTACAGCAACTACTACAGTAAAAGGTGGTGTGATTGTTCCAGCAGTTGCTACTAGCGGCATTAATAATTCAAGCGGAACTATTAGCCTAGCACAAGCATCAACAACACAACTAGGTGGTGTTAAAGTTGACGGTTCAACAATTACCATTAATGCAACAACTGGTGTTATCAGCGGAGCAAATACCTATGTGTTGCCAGCGGCAACTACAACAACACTAGGTGGTGTGATTGTTCCAGCAGTTGCTAACTCAGGTCTTACTA
>Ga0214246_1000153_pt1 | contig 19664 bp, 27 predicted proteins | sample TroBogypolimnion_41_FD_153084 | JGI IMG/M metagenome (GOLD analysis project Ga0214246, IMG submission 153084) | Freshwater microbial communities from Trout Bog Lake, WI - 29MAY2009 hypolimnion | ecosystem: Environmental > Aquatic > Freshwater > Lake > Hypolimnion/Profundal zone | place: Trout...
TTCCTTTGAGGATGAGCAAACCTAGCCTACCTAGATTTGCCTTCAACTGTGTTTTCCTTCTCGGAATCGCAGAACCCGTCAGTCTTTCGTGGAATCGGCACTAACTTCGCCACCGATATTGCGCTATTACATCCACTTACCCTACTAGTAACGCTTGTATTCTGATCGCTACGATGTCGTTAGAGCCGCCAATCAGAACCAGCAGAAATAGAAAAACCCCTTAAGGTTGCTCTAAGGTGGATTTGTTTAGTAAATGGGCTTAGGTTCATTTAATAAACACTCAGAACAACCCTAAAGGGTCTGCCTAGCCTAACTTCACAGAATCCACTCTGCGTTTAAATTTTAAAACTTAATCACCACAAAAGCAAGGGATTGCTTCTTCTTTATCGTTAAACATATCCATTTGATTAATTGCAAACTTTTTCAACTCTGCATAACTTGGTCGGTCTTTTCTAAATTTTGCACCATCCCCATAAGTTTTATTGCTTGAAGTTGCATGGTTTTCCATCTTAATCCACCAATCAGCCCTTTCAGGTTTTTCACGAATTAAGCTAATAATTTGATGCGTTGGCTTCAAAAAACATAAATCACAATTTCCGTGCATTGTGACCCCATTCATGTTGGGCAGTTTAAGATCAAAAGGCTGATTTTTCCAAAACTCACCTACTGTTTGTTTAGTAACGCCAGCAGTTACCAATGGAGTGCGTTCTCTGTCCATTTTAGCGGCTCTACGCATTTCATCAGCCCTTATGCCAACCCAATCCATGTTCTCGTTATGTTTCCAGCCTAAAGACTTTAAATAAGCGTGTATGGTGCGAATCTTGAGCTTGGCTGTGCATATCCTAGCCACAGGGTTTGGAAGGTATGAGCCGTTTTGGTCTATTAGCTCAAAGAATGGTTCGCCATTACGACTAGCTGTTTCAAAATTTACCTTTTTCCAACGGTCTGCTGTTTTTTCAGCATATTTGTATTCAACCCAATGAATATCTACATTCCAATGTTTTCCACAATCCCTAACAAATTCAAGGGTTGCTTCTTCCTCTTTGCCTGTATTTGCAAAACAAACAATGGCATCTTCTGGAAGTCCATTATTGCTTTGCAATATGCGCCAAAGCATATAAGCTGATGTGCGACCACCTGAAAAGCTAATTACAGTAGGCTCTATTATTTTAAAAGGATCATTTTTCATTTGACTATCATACTACAAAGTATTAATATATTAGCACCCACTAAGGGTGAAAGGATAAGATATGAATGACGAATTGTCGTATGAAGTAAATGAAGCATTTGAAAAGCTAGATAAGGGCGAGTTGCCCAGTAAAAGCGAAATTATGGCGTTGAAGTATGCGGCTGGTTATCAAAAGCCATATGCAACAACATTGCTAACAGAAGTATTTGACGAATTTAACAACATATTTAATAAGGCAAAAAAATGATTATTGACGAATCTCCAACTCAAGAGTTTAGAAAAATTGATGCTGGCAGTTATCTTGGTAGATGTTTTAGCGTAATAGATTTAGGTCACCAAACTGTAAGTTTTATTGAGAATGGCCAACCATCGCAGAAGCAACAACGCAAAGTATTAGTAAGTTTTGAATTATTTGGTGATGACAGCAATGGCCCATTAGAAATTGATGGCAAACCTATGGTCATTAACAAGAAATATACCTTTTCAATGAATGAAGCCGCTAAATTGCGTTTGGACATTGAAAGCTGGAAAGGCAAGAAATTAGTAAAAGGGGTTGATTTGCCGTTTGATATGAAGTCTATGTTAGACAAATGGGCAATGGTGAATGTAGTGCATAACGATTGGAATGGTAAGACTTATGCCAACTTGAATAGCTTATCTCAAGTGCCATCCATGATTGTTAAGGCTGGATTCCCAAAAACTCATAACGAGAATGTTTTGTTTGATTTAAGTAAATACACAAAAGATTCGTTTGAAAAGCTGTGGCCGTGGGTACAAGACATGATTAAGAAGTCTGCGGAATGGTCTAATAGTGTAGATCACAACCCGCTTGTTGATGACCCAGATATTCCGTTTTAAGGAGTTATTATGAATACCGTGTTTAATGATGTAATTAACCAAAAAACAGAAACAAGAATTGTAGAAACTTACAATGTTGATGAAGAACGGGAATTGATTGCTATGACCCGTGATGGCTTGATTAGCGTTATTAATACGGTAATTCGGTCATGTGCGGATCAAGTAACAGACCCAACAGAGTATCAACGGATTTTGTTAATGCAACAATAAGTTTTCGGGCGAAAGCAATGTTATTCAGCCTATAGCTATAGGAAGCGAACGGCTAAGAGATTGTGAGTAGCCCACCTTTAATTTCGGGGAAAAATATATGATAGTAAAGTCTTATGAAGCAGAATCAGGCCATTGGTACGAAACCAACGGTACGCCAGCCTATCGCATAATTGGGGCTAATGGTGTTGAACGCAATACAACTTTGCGGGATGCCAAAAAACTAAACCTAGTACCATCAGTAACCACAATCATCCAGCAGATAGATCGCCCTGGATTAACTCGGTGGAAAAACGAACAGTTATTGCTATCCGCTTTAACTTTGCCCAGATTTCCAAATGAATTGGAATCTGATTGGCTTACCCGTGTTATGCAAGATTCGCGAGAAACTAGCAAACAAGCCGCAGAACGGGGTACAAATATTCACGGCATCATAGAATCGTTTATGGAAGGTGTTTATCTTCCACAAGTACCTTTGTATTGCTTTGAAGTAGAAAAGGCTTTACAAGACCATTTTAGTGCTTGTGCATGGCTTCCAGAACATAGTTTTGGCAATGATAAGTTTGGCGGCAAAGTGGATTTACACGCCAAGCCATATGTCGGCTTCAACGGGGCGGTCTGTGATGTAAAAACCACAGAAAAAGACCTAGATAAAGTTGATGTTATGTTTGACCACCAGATGCAACTGGCGGCCTATAGACAGGGTTTAAAGATACCCAATGCAGATTGCGCCATTCTGTATGTAAATGCCAAACAAAATAAAGTTAAACTAATCCCTATAGACCCATCCGACTTGGATTTGGGATGGGAATGTTTTGTCCGATTACTTGAGTTTTACCGTATTCGCAACAAACTGATCTAATCACGGTGCGGTGTCTGGATTCCCCTGATCCTTCACGGGATGCCGCACCACCTTCTACTTATAGGTATATATTTTGTATATAAATTGATACTTATAAGTAACATATAAGTTACTAACCAAATTTTTATATGTCTAGTAATTGCACTTTTATATACATATTGTCGGTATATGTGCATTTTTGGCGACATTTTATACATATTGTGCAATCTATCAACACTTCTGTTGACAATGCAATTGCATTACCACGCCTTAATGACTTATAAATAAGCCATTAACCCACCTAATGACTCATTAATAGGTCATTTTTAAACTTTCCTTATCGGGAAATTTGTGTCATATATGCTACATTTTTAAGCAATTATTCCCGTTCGGGAAACTTTTTTTATGTAGCTGACCTATTTTAAAAACGCTTGTAAGTGCATGAAATTTTAATAAAAAGTCATGCAAAAATAAGTCATCGTTGTCCGATATTTGTATATTTATGCAAACTTAGGGTTTCCCCTAGTATTATATTTTTGTAATACTATTATTCTGCTGTTACGCAATGTTGCGTTTTTAGGGGAATCAAATGAACACAAAATCACAAAACGAACAATTAATTGAGTTGATGAAAAAACAATGGATAAGCCCATTGGATGCTTTGGCTAAAGTTGGCTGTATGCGCTTGGCCGCCAGAGTATTAGATATTAAGAATCAAGATTACAAGGTATTGGATCGCTGGTCTGACAGCAAAAAATTTAAAGAATATCGTATTGCAAGGAGCTTAAAATGAAACAAATTTTAATTAATTGGATTGGCGTAATTCTTCTTGGGATCATCTTTGGATTAATGTTTGGTTGGGGGTTTTAATGCGAAAAGGTGCAATGAGCCTTTTTGATGAGAAATGTCCTTGTGATGATTGCCGATATAAAGAAGATTGCAAAAAGAATGATTGGGCTTGCACTCATTTTCTTCGGTATATTGTTAGCGGATCATGTTACCTGGATGTTGATCGCAATCCTACTCGTTCTTTATTTATAAAGATATTTAGGGATGAAGATTTAGACCTTCGTAAAATCGTTGATGGACAGGAAGAACTATTATGACTTGGAGTTTAAGGGTAGTAAAAACCAGCACCAAAGATGAAGATTATTATGAGATTCGAGAAGTTTATTTTGATCCAATGGGCGTTTTGTTAGGCCATACGCAAGCTACAGTTGGCGGTGAATCTATAGAAGAATTAAAAGAATATTTAACTTGGATGCTGGAATCACTTAACAAGAAAGTTATTAAGTCAGAAGAATTTAAGGAAGAATGGGCAAAAAAATGACTACATTTACCACCGATGATCGTCAAAATGTGCAAACTTTATTGTTTGAAAACGCAAACAAAATTGTAGAGTTGCAAGAAAAAATTAAATTTCTTGAAACTAAAAATAAATGGCTTATGCAACAAATTGAACAACTTGAAATACAAATTTGGGGATCAAGATGAACGCAAATGAACTAGCTGATTTAAAGGAGTTTGAAAAGATGCTTTCTGTTGGGTATTTACCAGCAGTTAAACAAGCTATTGAAATGCTATGCCAGCAACAAGCTGAAATAGAGTCATTGAAAGACAAATTGTATTTAACCAAACAATCACTTGATATTGTTGATAGTTGGATTGGAAAGGCACAAGAGAAATGAACTACGCAGACTTTACAACTAGATATATACGCTACACAAACACAGTTAAAACCGCATCAGAAGCGTTTAAAGATGCCGACTATGCTACCGCTATAACTAGACCAAGAGAAGCCAATTATGGCGGTTTTGGGGCTTTTGTATTTGCTTTAGCTATAGTAGCTATATTTGGCTATGGATTTTGGCTAACCATTAATCATTGATAAGACTTCGGCTTTTTCGTTTATTACACGATGAAGCCAGCCATCAATAAATTGGGGCTTATTTAAACTGATGTAGTAATCGCCCCGTTGTTTTGAGTATTTTTCGATAAGTTCATTAATGTTTGAATTGGTAATTTGAGCAATAGTTCGAACGCCAATGATTCCATCTGGGATGCAACCAACGGATTGCTGGAGTAGCTTAACTGCTCTGCCTGGGCCAGCATTAACTCCCATTGAGAAACAGAGAAAATCCAATCCTTTGGGAAGTTGGTTAGCATATGTTGACATCCAATATTTAGCTTTATACATTGGCGCAACATCTTCTGGAGTTAAATTCTTCATGGTTTTAACTTCATGCCCAACCCATTCTTCCCAGACTGCTTTAGTTACGCCTAAATTGGTTTCGCCGCCTGGATCACCAATTTTTACACCATCCACCCAGCCACCTTCTGATTTCAAAAGTAGGCGCAAACATTCGTTGTAATTATTTTCCATTTGTTATGCCAACTTGGGTAGCCAGCCATTCTTGTAAGCTAGTTAATTGGGCTGTGGTTTCAGCACAGGATTCAGCAAGCCGATAGTAGGCGGGGCTTTCATCAGTTCCGCTGGCGGGGTTGGAAAGGGTGGGCAATTTACCGCTACTGGAGTTGTGCAACCCGCCATAATAGCTACGGACAGCAGACAGCTTAGTTTCGTATTCATTTGTAATGCTCCTATTGGCTATTTCTTGTTGTTTCTTGATTGATTCGTTTTCTGCTTGTTGCTTTTCGGAAACAATTTTAATCTCATCTTTGAAGTTAGCAAAGCGTAAATGCTCCACATAAAAGCCAGCCCCAAAGCCCCCAAATAAAAGAGCAATATATATGTAAGTTTGGACACTTGAGCCGCCTATTAGATTTAGCCCATAGCTAAGTATATTTTTAAACATTATTGGGGTTCTGCGCCAGACATTTGTTTAGCGGCCACAGATGCCGCACCAGAGCCAGAAACAATGCCTAAAGCACCAGCAAGTTCTGTAAGGCTAATTTCGTGTCCAGCATAAATTAAATAGATTGCGGCAGTTGCTACCACTACAAAGCCAAGCATCCAAGCCCAACGAGCAATATCGTGGGTTTGATTATCTTTTCCAGTAAGGATATGCGTAAATATTTCGTTCATTTTTGATTACCAGCTAATAAAGCCACTACCACAGCAATTAATTGCATTGTCCATTGACGGGTATCTCTCGTATCAAGACATGGAATCCAATCTAGTATGCAAATCGATCCTATCGTTGCCGATATTGCCACTACATAAACTAAAAGTCAAATTAATACTTGCCTATAGTTTTTATTCATTTTGCGTGATAAAAACCAGCAATAAAACTAATAAATCCACTAATGGCTGAAACTATCGCCATTCCCATCCAAAACCCACCACGACTTTTATTGGCTAAAGCAACTAATTCTTTTAAATCTTTGCGAATCTCAAAAAGTTCACCTTCCATTGCTTCGACTTTTTGCCAGAGTTGGCCGTATTTAACAGGGTCAATTTGAAAATCGGACATAGCAAAACCATAGTAAAGGGTTAATTGATATATTATATTGTCCGATATATTACAGAATGTATTTTATCACTTCTTCTGGCTTTAGAAACGCATCGGGGTTATATTCGGTAAAATCCCACCAGAGAAACTGATTTTGAGCCAGATAACTGCGATCTTTTAATAAGTTAATGTTTTCTGAATGCCCATAGATTAATGGATCAGATACAGACCACAACACCACGCCAGGTTTACCGCAATCCCATGCTAAATGCTGAAAAAAACTATCACAACCAATCCAAATGCGACACTCAGCAATTAGTTCACGCAGTCTGGCGATTGGCAAATTCTTTAGAAACTGCTGGGTTATCTGTTCTTCGCCATCAACTCCGACTTGCACAACTTCCTCAGAAATTAATGCTAACAATTCTTTCCAATAAGGGTAATTTTTAGGATTAGTTTTACCATTCATTAATGGTTTGGCAAATGGGGCAATTAATATCATAGGTATAACTTCCTATAGGCATCCTCAAGGCTACCATTCCAATTCCATTGCGCCATTTTTTTATAAACATTCCAGCGGTCTAAATCCCCAAATAACGCTTGAGCTTCGGCAATAGATCGACCTGGCACAATCTCAGGATAGCAAGTGAATACAACGGGATTAGGTATATCAGGAAGAACATGGCTAAAAACAATATGATCGCCAGCACCGCAATTAAGGACAACGATGTTAGAAGCGGCAAACTGTACGATATTTCTAAAAATCTGTTCATCATGTGCATACATATCCTCTCTGGTTTCAGACCGAATACCGCCTTGAGCTTTTAAATGCCAAATAATCGCATTTGGGCATACCAACAAATTAAGCCCTTTTTGATGCAGACCATAAGTAAATAGCGTTTCTTCCCGATGAGCTACACGGGATAAACCTAAGTTATAGTCATGCAATCCAGCACGATATAAAAATGAGCAATGCAAATGCTCTACTTTTGTTGCTTTATTGATAATTCCCCATTGGATATTAGGTTCTTTATCAATGTCAGCAATTTTTCCTGTGGATTTAGATGTGTCAAAAACATTGGGCATGGTCAAAATTGAACCGCCAACAGCGCCTACATCAAAATTTTCTGTTGCACATCTATAAAGCTGTTCTAATACATTTGGCTCTGGAATAGCATCATCATCTACTCGCCAAACCCATTTGTAACCCATTTCATTTGCTTTTTGATGAATGTAATGCTGTCCTTTTTTGTCGGCAAATAGCCATTCCCATGCAATCTTTTTGTAATCTAGGATTTGAAATATATGCTGATATATAGGGTTTTCCCGCATATCTTCGGGATTGTTATTGTCATCAAATATAACGAGCTTATCAGGGCTTTTAGTCTGATTGGCTATAGCCATTAAGACCATTGGCAAAGTCGTTGTATAACGCCCTCTGGTGGCTACTGAGCAGAGTATTTGCATAGCATTAGGTTGCATCTGTTTTGTTCTGTAATAGGTTGTAGTTCTTTTGTTATTTGCCCATGCTCATTGACATATTCAAATTCAAAATCTGGAAAGTCTGCTTCTGTAAGACCATGTAACTTGTGATGCTCACCCCAAAAGCCTTTTGGCTCATTGTGCGGCACAGTAATTAACAGCCTTTTGCAATGCTGTTTTAGCTTATTTACTACTTCCAAGCCATTATCTAAATGCTCAATAACTTCAAAAGCAACAATAGTATCGTAGTTAGCCAAATTATAGGTATTAATATTGCCATACAAAAACTGACAATTATTACCCCAATGCTGATTTTTAGCCACATCCACAATGATTGGATCATAGTCAATCCCTGTGTATTGAATTTCTTTAGGGAAAAATTGACTGCCATATCCTGTAGTGCAACCAAGTTCAAATAAAGTTGATCCAAGAATTTGTTGATTAGCCCACTCATATCTTTGTCTTTCTCTAGGAAATACTGCATCACCTTTTAGGAATACTGCTCTTTCATAATTGTTGGACAATCGCCATCTATACCAATCAAGATTATATTTTTTGGCTAATTTAAGTTCATTTAGCAAAAACTTGTTATCCCAATCTTGAACCAATGCTAAATCGTGCATTGTTCCTTCTGCTTTGTGGTAAATAGGAAAAGTGCCATTGTTGCCACAGTCCACAAGTTTAAAGCCAGCTTGTTCAGCTTTTAGGCAAAATTCTATATCTTCACAACCACCAGTATTAAAGTCATCATTAATATAGCCAATCTTATTAAAGACTTCTTTAGTAATTAATGCACAAAAGAAAATGCCAAATTTAGATTTAGTAATTGGGGAATATTGTCCAAGCACATAATTGACATCGCCTTGGTCTAGCATTTCTAGCCATTTGTTTTTAGGCTGATCTAGCAAAATGGTGTCATTGTTTAGCAGAATAATTTTATCTGCTGTTGATGCTTTAATGCCTTCATTGGTAGCTTTTGCAAAGCCTAGTGCATTGTCATCCCATCTAAACTTCATATTGGGAATGGCAGTTTTTAAATATCTAAGGTAATCCCTAGTATTGTCTGTGCAACCATTAGCAGATATAACCAATTCTACATTGGTCATATCTGTGTATTTGATAATGGAATCAATACAAGGTTTTAAGTATTTTTCGCAATTATTGTAAGTCGGTATCACTACCGAATACTTTATGGATTGCATCACTCATCCTTTAAAAGTGTTTAGAATAACATAAAAAAAATATTTATTGCCAAGGTAAAGGCGCTGGTACTGGCATGGGGGGCGGATTTATTTGAGCATTAATTTTTTCTTGAATATTATTTTCAAAAGAAGAAATAGTATCTTCCCCATAAGATGCTTGAACCCAACCAATTACTTGTTCTTCTGTAAGCTGATCGTAAGGGGTAAATCCAGCACCTTGTTGCAATTCAAAATTTCGCCAAGCGGTAATATTTGCTGTATAAGTATCTTGAACACCAATTAGCTCCCATTCAGCAGATACCACTACATCTTGTTGCCCATCAAGAACAGGCACTACATTCATTTGCAAAATAGACCAAGTATAAGTTGTCATTAGTATGTATTCTCTGTTGTGTTAATTCTAGCTACCCATTGTATAGTTTGTCCAGCCACTCCTGTAGCAGTTACAGTAAGACCACCATTGGTAGTATCTGCTGTTACTGCAATAGCCCAAGTTGCCGCATTAGCATCTCGTGATATTAAAGTAACTGTAGGAGTTCCAACTAAAAAGGTCTGTGATGCACCAACAACTCGTTTAATTTGACCTTCAATAGTCCATGCCGAACTTGATCCTTGACCGACAATAGTACCAGCTACAGTTTGTGATGCAGTTGTTGTATTTGCATAAGACACAGAGCTACTTGTGCAAGCTGTTACTATTACAGTTCCATTATATCCTGATGGCGATACACCAGCTACAGTAATAGTTTGTCCTACAGTAAATGGTGAAGCTGTTTGTGCGGCAAAAGTAAGGGTTGCAGTTGTTCCTGTTCCTGATGCGCCTGTAGTAGTAATTGGGGTCGTAGCATTAAATTGCCCGTTAGCAATAACCGAACCTTTATAATAATAAACCGAGTTATCAGGCAAAATAATTTGATTGGTTGTAGATGCAGCACCATTTGTTGATGTTAATGCTGTTGGAGTTGCTGTGGTAGTTTTGCAATATAAATTTAATAAAGAAGATTGCATACCGCCTTGAGTGATAGTGCCAACGGTACTAGCATTAATTGTGTTTAAACCTTGAATTGATCTAGTTGTAGCATTTGTTCCACCAATAATTGATGAAAAACCACCGCTAGTAGTATTAAAAGACCCACCACAAAGAACCGAATCTTGTCCACTAGCTACATTACTATCTCCAGCGCCAATAAATGCTTCTGATCCTGAAGCTGTATTAGTTGTGCCGCCAACTATAACAGCAGCTGAATTGTTTGTAGTATTACCATTTCCAGTTCCAATAAAAGCAAAACTGCTATTATTAGTATTAAAAACCCCCCCAACAACTATACCGTAAGAACCAGAAACGCTATTTTGTCTACCGCCTGATACAACACCATAGGCGGCATAAACAGTATTAGATAATCCACCAGCAATAGTGCCATAAGTAGAGCCATTTAAAATAGTATGACCTGTTCCGCCTGAAATAGTTGCATAGTTACTGCTTGCTATGGTATTTGTATCACCATTAATAATGCTTCCCGAATTAACGCTATTTCCGCCTAAAAGAGTTCCATTTAAAGCTACCCATTTAGTAGGGTAGGCTGTTATAGCACCTGAATATACTCCTGTTTGTTGAGATATATAAATTAAAGTTAAATTTTGTGCATTTCCTAAATTAAGAAGTATTTGAGAGTTCTTATCGCAAGAATCATAAATAGAAACTAATTGAGCATTTGAGCCTGTTTGATTATTTATAATTGTTATTTGTTTTCCATTTGGCGGGGTAATTGGAAGATATAATTTAATATTTGTGGTTGATCCACCAGTAGAAATATATTGAATTGGCGCACAATCATCTTCTAAACTAATAGAATATGCTGATGAACCAGCACTAGGTCTGCTAAAGTCCCAGTATTGAACAGTAGGGGCTTGAGTGCCAACTAAGCTATTAAACATTAATAATCCCCACCTATTGTAGAGCAATCATAGCCTGCGGCTACAGCAGTTCCAAAAGTAAAATAAAGAATATAGCCCGCTGGAATACTAATATTTAATGGAATAATAATATCTGGCTGTTCAGTTGTTTGAGAAACGGTTGTAGCTGATAAAGTGCGTTCATATATTTGTGTATTGTTTGCTGCTGTTCCTGTAGAAGAACCATTGTTTAACCAAACCCGCATTACTGTTTGCACATTAGTGCCTAATGATCTAGCTCTTACAAAATCTACTCTTGAGCCATTTGTACCAGCCGTATAGCCTGAGTTGTAGTTAGTGCCTGATGTTAAGTCAGTAGTAGTGTTAGCTGTTAGACCAGCCGCATTAACCCAAGTAATCTTGGGTGTTAAGGGAAAGATTGGTGCTGTATTTTGAGCCATTAGAAACCTCCAAAGATTTGGGCTTGCATTTTAGTAATTGGTAAAGATGAACCACCACCGCCACCCGAACCAGAAAAACCTGAGATACCACTATATCCAGAAATACCAGAACCGCTGTAGCCAGACAATCCTAATCCTGAATAACCAGAAATTCCGCTATATCCTGAAATGCCAGAATACCCTGAAATTCCAAAACCCGAATAGCCCGAAATACCAGAGCCTGAATATCCAGAAATACCACTACCAGAATAACCGGATACACCTGAATAACCAGAAGTTCCTATACCTGAGTAACCTGAGATGCCAGAGAATCCACTTATACCACTTCCAGAATAACCAGAAAATCCAGAATACCCCGATACACCGCTTCCAGAGTAACCGCTGTAACCACTAATTCCTGAAAATCCAGAAGCGCCATTAGTTCCGCTGATGCCAGAATAACCGCTATATCCGCTAATACCAGACCATCCTGAAGTTCCTGAGTAACCAGACCAGCCTGATGTACCAGAGTAGCCAGAAGTGCCGCTATAGCCCGAATAGCCTGACCAACCTGATATACCACTTCCAGAATAACCAGAATAACCACTAGCACCAATTCCTGAATAACCAGAGAATCCACTAATTCCGCTACCACTAAATCCAGAATAGCCACTAACTCCGCTACCGCTGTACCCAGAAATGCCAGAGAAACCGCTAAAACCAGAAGTAGATGCTCCAGAATATCCAGATATTCCTGAACCGCTATACCCGCTAAATCCAGACAAACCAGAACCTGAATATCCGCTTATTCCAGATCCGCTATAACCCGAAAAGCCACTTGTTCCGCTTCCAGAGTAGCCACTTATTCCACTTCCAGAATAACCGCTAATACCACTATATCCGCTGTAACCAGAAGTTCCGCTGTAACCAGAAGTTCCGCTATAACCTGATATTCCGCTATAACCTGAGATACCAGAAATACCACTAAAACCTGAAGTTCCAGAATATCCTGAAATGCCTGAGTAACCTGAAGTTCCAGAGTATCCGCTGATACCTGAGTAACCACTAAATCCGCTAATGCCTGAGTAACCAGAGAATCCTGAGATTCCAGAGTAACCACTAAATCCAGAGTAGCCAGAAACACCAGAACCAGAATATCCGCTAATACCTGAAAATCCTGAAATTCCACTAAATCCGCTAGTGCCATTAATTCCTGAAAATCCAGAAATACCGCTATAGCCAGAAATACCGCTGTAGCCTGATATACCGCTAAAACCTGATGCACCGCTAAAACCAGAAATACCTAAACCGCTATAACCTGAGTAACCAGAGTAACCCGACAAACCAATTCCTGAAAAACCTGAATAGCCACTTATACCGCTTCCTGAATAGCCACTAAATCCGCTGGTAGAAGCCCCCGAAAATCCTGAGTAGCCCGATATGCCAGAACCAGAATAGCCAGAGAAACCTGAAACTGTTGCACCAGAATATCCTGATGTTCCGCTATACCCGCTAAAACCAGAAACAGTTGCACCACTATAACCAGACCAGCCCGAGATTCCACTTCCCGAAAATCCTGAGTCTCCACTAACCCCACTACCTGAATATCCTGATTTTCCACTAAAGCCGCTTATGCCGCTTCCACTAAACCCTGAAAATCCGCTAACACCTGACCCGCTAAAACCTGAGTAGCCTGAATAGCCAGAAACAGTTGCTCCTGAAAATCCGCTAGTCCCTGACCAACCACTATATCCAGAAGTAGCAATTCCTGAAAAGCCTGAGTATCCACTAAAGCCGCTTTGCCCTTGTGGACCAACAATTTCGCCTACATTATTCCAAGTTGTTCCTGTCCAGACATATAAATCGCCATTGGAAGAAACAATATAAGCATCATTTGGTAAATTGCCAACTAAAGGCAAATCAGCTGGAGTAGCTACAGTTCCTTTGATATTAATAGATGTGCCTTGCACTCCACTAAAACCGCTGTAGCCAGAGAAACCACTTGTTCCAATACCTGAATAACCAGATTTTCCAGAATACCCGCTAAAGCCCGATATAGATTGTCCAGAAAACCCTGAGATTCCAGACCAACCACTTAAACCACTTCCTGAAAACCCTGAAAATCCTGAAACTCCGCTACCACTAAATCCAGAATAGCCAGAAACAGTTGCACCAGATATACCAGAAAACCCAGACCAGCCACTAATTCCAGAGCCCGAAAAGCCTGATAATCCAGACCAACCGCTAATTCCAGAGCCAGAAAACCCAGATATACCAGACCAACCCGAAACTCCACTACCTGAAAATCCGCTAATACCAGATGCACCAGACCAACCGCTAACACCACTTCCACTAAAGCCTGATTTTCCGCTATACCCACTAAAACCCGATGTAGATTGACCTACAGCACCACTATACCCAGATTGTCCACTATACCCACTAAAACCTTGTGGACCAATTAAGCCACGATCTATTGAAATAACTTGCCTAGCCTGTGGAATTACTGATACCGATACATTATTTTCATTGGCTACATTAACTTTTATTCCCATGATTACTCCAGCACTATGCCATCAGAACGCACTAAGAAAAGTAAAAATATGATGTAATCATTGGCTGGATTTGTGCCATCTGTAGGAAAACTAATTTTAATTCGACCAGAAAAAGCTACACAATCTTGAGCACCAATATTTAATTCTGGATCAGAATTGATTAATCCCCAAGTTGTATCATTAATAACAAGGGTAAAGTTGCCTAGTGCGGCTACTTCATTGGTAATAGTTAAAGTTACTGGAGTTGGAGTGGGAGTATAGTTCCCAATATCAAATGCCAAGCCATAGCGAGAATCTTGAAGATTGGTAACTTCTCTGCGGATAATTTCTGCATCAATAGTGGCAGAAGTTAAGTCTAATGGAGTTACCCCATCAGAAGCAGTAATATTCAAATTCCAATAGGTTTGTTGATTCCAAACCAATTCCCCTGCAATACAGGGATTATCAAACCCAGAAACTTGGGTGATAGTATTCTTGCTAAACATTGCCATGATCTCTCCAATTCTCGGTTAATAGGGGGTGGAACTCCACCCACCTACGGATGATCTTGTCTTGTATTGATAATTTTACCCTAAACCATTAAATTTTAGCGAGTTTAAGTTTTTCTTCTAAATCTGTTACTTTTGCATTTAATTCCTGAATAGCGGCTGTTAAGGTTGCAACAATAAAAGAAGTATCAATACTTTGTGGAAGAATTGTCCCATCTTCTTTTACCGCATCTTTTTCCCCATGAACGGCATTAGGGAATACTTCTTTCAATTCATGGGCAAGAAATCCATCTGCTTTTTCGCCATTCAATTTCCATGTATAAGTAATTGGTTTTAATTTTGCAATAGTATCTAATGCCCCTATCATAGGAGCAATATCTTCTTTTAATCGGTAATCTGATGGAGAAAGATAGGCGCAAGTTGTAGTGCCATAACTAATAACCCCTACTGAATTCCCATTATTAACAAACCATACATTTCCTGTAACTCTAGTATCGCCAGATTGAAATTCAGCTACAGTATCAGTTCCAGAAATTCCTTTTACAGTAAGTCTGCCATTTTGATAATTAGTGGTTGTCCCAATAAACATAGTTTGAACTGGGGTAATTCTCATTCCTTCAATTAGACCACTACCATTATAGGTAAGAATTTGATAGTTATTTTCTGGGCAGCCATATTGTCCAGCCGCCCAATGCGTTGTTGTCCCAGTAGAATCCATCCCACGAAAAGCTCTATAGTAGCCTGTTCCACCATTTAAGTCTGCTCTGACATTCACATAGGCTGCGCCAGCAGAAGGGTCTGTAGAGGTAACATTTGTTTCATTAGGACCAGTAGAAAGAATTTCAGCCGTTCCAGTTGGAGTTGTAGTATTTACGCCAAGTTTTCCAACATTGAATGTTCCGCTTATAGAACCATTACCAGTAATGCTTAATCCAGTAGAAGTAACTGTTCCAATTAATGCTTGAGAAGCGTCTAACTGCCCAGATGTATTAACATGATTGGCTAAATTAGCCAAATTAAGTGCTTGTGTCATTTAAACCGCTCCAGTTCTATTGAATGATTGCTCTACCAAAATATTAAGGTTGCTTGTTGGTGTTTGTGATAATGTATAACTTCCTGTAGTTACAGAATAATCTACAGTTTCTAATAATAAAACACCATTATTATATAAATTAAATGCTAATGGATTGTAAGCAAATGTATAAGTTGCTTGTCCAACAATAGTATATATATCTGCATTTGATGGGTTTCCGTTTGGCTGACCTTGATTATTATTAGTCCATTGAATAATTTGTAAATCTCCAGAAACAGAATTTACAAAACTAATAGTTTGACCAGAAATATTATAGTCTTGAGCATTAACTACTAAACCATTTAAAAATAGCAATTCATTACCACTTACTAGGGTAAACCCTGATGCAGTATAAGAACCAACATTGCTTAAACTTGCAGAATTACGGCTAAAACTATTATAAGTTGTGCTACTGCTTACTGATATAGAAGCCATTGAAATAATGGTAATAATGTCATTAAGATTTGCGCCAACCGCTAAATTTACTGTGCCAGTTGAGCCACCAGTATCGGTATATTGGCTTGTATCAAGTAAGCATCCATTTTGGAATACTAGGCAGTTGCCACTTAAATATTCTGATCCTCTAGGTACGCTAAATACAGTTTGACCGCTAGAAGCATCAAAAGCGGTCATAGTATAATAAAAAGTATCTGGTGGTGTAAATCCAACAACACGACCATAGGTATCTACAGTTAATGTAGCAACACTAGATGTATAAGTTGATGCACCACCCGGAAAACTTAATAATTTAGCTAATGATGCAATTACTTGTCCTTGAGGATTGTTTGTAATAGCAATCTCGCCTGTGCCCACAGTAGTAGTGCCAGTTTGGATAAGCTGACCAGTTCTGGCATTTAAGTCAATAATATTGTAGCCATCTTCTAATCCTTGCCAAATTGTAGGATCATAATTGGGATCAGTTGGTACAAACAAAGCTGTTCCAGAAGATAAAGCCGCATTGCCTGTAGCAAAACTTATTAAATTATTTCCACGATTACAGAACAATAAATAATTTAAAGTGCCAGAACTTCCAAAAACAGGATTTGCGGCATACCAAGTGTAATCTGATGGGTTTGTATCAAAAGATGGTGAAGATGTGCTTAAAACTCCAAAATAAGTTTTTCCTCTAGGGTTAGAAGTAAACCCTGTACCAGTTGCGCTAGTTGCATAGGCTACACTCAAATAACGCTGTGAATACTGGAATGTCATTGGCCGCCATGAGAATACGGTACTTGCTGGGCTATAAAGCGATGTTTCTAAAGAATTGATCATACGATCAAAGAAATACCAATTTCCTGCTGGAATGCCAGTTAAAAATACTGTAGGTAAAACTACGCTATTACCATAAGGAACTCCTGATGGCTGAACAGCAGTAATACCAGCAAACATTAATTGTGATGGCGTTGGGCTTGAATAAGCTGAGTACCAAATTTCTGCATATTCCACAATGCCATTTGTAGATGTTGTTACATCAACTTGAAATGATGGTACTGGCGCAGTTGTTTGCGAATTAGCAATAACTGGGGCTGGGATTGTTCCAAAACTGTTAGGTGCTGGCAATCCGCTATTAGGTTGTGGTTTATATTGCGTAACGCTGGCATCATTATAAACCGTTGGGTCATATACCAACAATGTCAATGCCACAGAAATTGTGCCATCTGGCGCAAAATTTTGTTCTACTTTAATTACTCTAAATAACTTTGCAACCCATCCATAATTGGCATTAGTAACAGTAACAATATCACCCGCTTCCAACTCTAAGCCAATATAGTTTACCGTACAAGTAATCTGTAAATCCATTCGTGCCGCTTTTAAGAATCGTGTAGCTAAAAGCTGGGCTTGCACATCATTATTGACTAATGGCAGTTGAATAGTTTGTGCGTTTTGTGGTTCATTTGGATAAAGCAAACTTGGATCAACAATAGATAAATTAACCGTGCTGGTATTAAATGAACTATTTAGGCTAATGTCTGGGAATTGACATTGTGCAATGTTATAGGTATTTGAAATATCTAAAGACACCACTTGGATAGCAGAAACCATATTGCTATCGTTAATATCCATAGCAACGCTATAAGTTGGCTGATTAATAATAACTGACCAAACACCATATATTTCGTTGTATTTAAGCAAACAATCGCAACAGTTCACAATGTTTTGCACATTGTCTAAGATGTTTTGAGTTGTATCGATTGCGCCATTAAAGGTAAATCTGGGCTGTGTTTCTGGTACGCCAAGATAGTTATTAAATGTAATAGTCTGGGCGCAATAAGTATTTAATGCGGTTAAGCTGGCAGTATCAATTTGGGCAACTGGAATTGCCCCGCCATATACGGTGCTAGTCAAATAATCATAAATAACATCGCCTGGTGCTATGCGAGAATTAATGATTTCAAATTGCGTTTGATTAATAGATGTAACACCAGCATTGGCGTTGTAATTTAATTCAACAATAGCAAAAGCGCAGTTGGTCATTAGCTTGGTATTGTCCCAAGTATAAGTAAGCCCAGATGCTTGCATTACGCTAATAGCAGATTGACCGGTATTAACTCCGCTATATGATCCATTGCTATATAAGTAAATATTCAAATATCCGTTTACTTTTGTATCAACTAAGCCTGTAGCTGGATCAACCAACCCTGTAACTGTGGTGCTAGAGTTTTGCCCAGGATTAACGGAATACATTTCATTGCCAACTGTTACCGATGGATCAATCGCTTTATTAAATACGATTGTGTTGGTTGTAGTATTGATTCCGCTTACTGTGTAATAAATTGGTGAGCCAGAGTTAGCAAATGAAACCAATAATCCAGAAGTGACGGGTATAGATAATGTGCCAGAGTAAGTAATACTATTGCCAGAAATAGTGGCAATAGAAACACCCGAATCAGTATAAGTAAGACCACTAAAAAGGCACAACTTACCACCATAATAGATATTGCCATAAGCAATGGAATCCGAACCATTGCCCGTAACTTCGCAGAGTGAAAGAACATAATATAAATTTTGATTGTCAGAAGTAATTGAAAGATCAGTAATTGTGCCGCCTACATAACAGTTACCATAAACGATTGGCAATTTGTTATTAGTTGCTGGTTGAATCTGTAAATTAGTACCCGTTGTTAATTGTTGGCCGTTGCTAGTTGGGGCTTTTGGTGCAGTTAAGGCAGACACAATAGATGATGCGACCATTGTTAGGCCCATCATTACTAATTCTGGTTGTCCTGTTACTACGCCAATTACGGCAATAACAGCACCAACAATCGCACCTAAAACGCCACCACCGCCACCCATACTATATCTTCCAAGTGTTCTGTAACTTAGTTGCACCATATCTACTGAAATCAGAATCAGTAAAACAAGAAAAATGTGCTTCTTTTATTTCTCCAGTTTTCTTCATTTCTGTACCAATTTCAATAAACTTCTTAAACAGCTTTAATGATGTTTTGTCGTTTGTGCTATGCCACATAATCTCATGTAGCGAATATTCCCCTTCAATAAAAAAACACGGGGCTTTCATTGCGACCAAAACACCACTTAAATCTTCTGCAATCAATATAAATCCAGCACCAGCCAGAATCATGCTTAATTGCTTGCCTACATATTCTCTTGACCACTTTGCCTGATCTTTTAAAATTGCAAATTGATGTATTTGGCAAAAATGTTCTAGTATTTTGTAAATTGCATCAAAATCAAATTTATTTGCGTACCGTATCATTGCTTTCCAAAGGCATAGTATATTGTCGATATAGTGGCCACTCGATTCATTGATGTGTCGCCAGGTGTGAAATATTCCCAGCTTGCATCATTAGTAAACCGACCAACCGTTCTGTTCTGTAAAATCATTTGAATGTTTGCGGCACTAACTGTTACCGTACCCACATACATACGCACTTCTTCCATCCATTGTTCGCCAATGTTGAAAGTATTAATAAATCCATAAAAATACTGATAAAGACCGCCAGCACCACCAGATGTAATTAAAGAGCCATCAGTATTGAAAAAACCTTTCCACATGGTAATTTGT
>Ga0214246_1000157_pt1 | contig 19422 bp, 40 predicted proteins | sample TroBogypolimnion_41_FD_153084 | JGI IMG/M metagenome (GOLD analysis project Ga0214246, IMG submission 153084) | Freshwater microbial communities from Trout Bog Lake, WI - 29MAY2009 hypolimnion | ecosystem: Environmental > Aquatic > Freshwater > Lake > Hypolimnion/Profundal zone | place: Trout...
AGCACAAAAGTATGTTCGTAACCTCATCGGAAAGAAGGATAAAGATGGCAAAGTTCAAACTGAACCTAACGCTTAAAGAAAAAAGTTTATTAGAGCACTACGGCTACGGCATTGTTGCTGCTGGCTATGCTGCTTATCAAATCAAGCCACACGATTCAATCAAGCAACTTGCAACAGAAGCAGTCGTTGGTGGACTCCTAGTACCAATCTTGGCTCGCGTAAATCCTAAGAGCCTTGTGAACACAATCAGCGCAAAGACAGGCGCACCTGCTCCACTCGTAGAGGCTGCCGTTGATGCTGCCATTACTGAGGGAAACAAGATCGCAAAGGCTGAAACTACTAAGTAGTAGAATTACGAAAGAGCCTCGACCTTGGAGAAGGGGTCGGGGCTTTTTTATTGGAGGATAAATGGCAAACGCACTAGACATCGTTCACACCGCTCAACAGCAGGTGGGCTTTGTCGAGGGTGCTAATAACGACAATCCTTACGGCACTTGGTATGGGATGAACAATCAACCCTATTGCGCGATGTTTGTGAGCTGGGTATTTGGGCAAAATAATCTTTCACACTTAGTTGCTGCTCAAACTTCTAAAGGCTTCGCCTACTGCCCTGCTGGACTTGCGTGGTTTCAACAAAAAAGTTGCGTGGTCAATAAATATGACGGCAGACCCGGCGATTTAGTTTTCTTTTCATTTAACGGCAATGGACAAGCCGATCACATTGAAATTATCGTAGATGCTTCTAAAGATGGCATAACAACTGTTGGTGCAAATACAAGCCCTGACCACGCGCTGACCGCATCACAGGCTAATGGCAACGGAGTTTATTTACGCCACCGCCCTTACCTTTATGTCTTAGCAATCGTTCGCCCTCAATACGAAACAACTCTCAAGCCAGCCACATCTATAGGCACAAACAAGATGGTTGCAGGTGGCGTTGCTGGCGCGACTGCTCTTACCGGGGGAGGGATGGCAGTTACTCACAACTCAACCCCTGCCGTCACTAAGCCCACAACCGTATTTACTGCCCCCGCTTGGGCTGCTTCGGACTTCCCGCTTAAAGGCAAGACCCCGCAAGAATTGGCAGTTGAGAAAGCGTTATACAAGGCTGGCTTACTTCCTGCGGTGGCTCAGAACACGGCTTGGACATCTACCCATATCAGCGCACTCAAAGCCTTTCAGAAACGGCAAGGAAGCCCACAAACAGGTATCGTAGATAAATCAACCTACATAGCTCTAATGAAGGAACTGCCTTGATACGCGTACCGATTACCAACCCTAAAGCCCTTGCCCTTGCATCAGGTACGGCTATGACCACTTGGACTGCTTGCGGGTATGCCACCGATCTTCACCATTTAATGCTGGTTGGAATTGCTGCTCTTGGGGGAGGTTCTGTACCCCACAATCCCACCTCAAATCCGGGCGTTCAACCTGACTCTCATATCGTCACGCCGTATGTCAATAACATCGAATAGAATCCGCTAATGGCTAAGAACAAAACTAGAGGCGAGCGCAATGACAATCGCCCAAACGGTAAGGCTTCTAAAAAACATCCCAAAACTAATAAAAAGACTGGGCGCACTATCAATGGTTATTCCCCCGCTAAATTAAAAATTAGGGCTGCGACACGCTCTCAAGTTAAACAAGTTTCAGAACCCGCGCTATAAAGTAACGCTGTTGGTCAGATACCAACAGGGTATAGCAGACTAGGCTTCGAGTGATATTAAAGCCTAATAAGCCTCCGTCATTAAAAGGCGGGGGCTTTTTGCTTGCGCGTGTCTTACGCGGTTGTCCACAGGTTTAAGTTAGGCTTCCCCACGAAAGGAAGGCAACTAATGGCAATAGCCGATCTGCTCAACGAGGCAATAATTCAAAAAAGTTCATTATGCAGTATGGGTAAAATCCTTCAATCACTTAATACTAAAGATAAAGATGCTATAGAAAAAGCTCAACAAAATGGCGTATCACCTAATGCAATTTTTAATGCTTTGAAATTTGAAGGCTACAAAATAAGCAATAACACTTTTTATCAACACAGCAAAGGAAAATGTCGATGCGTAAAAAAGTAGATGACATACTTATTGAACGCCTTTCTCAATACGGCGATGCTTATACAGAGTTCACTCGTATCGGTCGCATTTGGGGCGCGCTTCTTAATATGGATGAAGATATTGCCCCGCACGAAGTTGCACTAATGATGGATGCGCTCAAATCTGTTCGCATCACTAAAAATCCATTCCACGAAGATTCTTGGGTGGATAAACAGGGCTACACCAAACACGGAATGACGATTGTAGGCATAAATGAGTCTTGAAGATAAACTTAAAGATACCGACCCACAGATAACCGAACTGCGTAACGCTTTACTTAACGCACAAAGGCAACTGGCTAAGGTCAAAAAGAACCGCGATGATTTTACTGCTGCCGTAGTTCAAGCGGCTCACGATGCGATGCTCTCGGCTGGCCCACTACCCGCCGTTCCTTCTCCGGTAAAAGACACTCGCACAAAGAAGGCTGAGGTTGCGCTACTGCACTCAACCGACTGGCAATTAGGCAAACACACCCTGACATACGACAGTAAAGAGTGCGAACGCCTAGTCAAGCAATCTATTGAGAAAACAATTTTGCTCACTAACATCCAACGCGCAGATCACCCTGTAAAAGAAATTGTTGTTATGTTTGGTGGAGATCATATTGAGAACACAACGATATTCCCAAGCCAAGTCTATGAAGTTGATTCAGATGTTATGAGTCAGTTTGTGGATGCTTCCCGAATTATGATCGAGATAACCCGCACACTCTTGGCTAACTTTGAGAAAGTCACAGTTATCTGCGAGCCGGGCAATCACGGAAGAATTGGAAAGTTTGGCGAACTACCTAAGGATATTAACTGGGATAAGTTGGCATTTATGTTTGCAGGTCAAGCTCTGAAAGATGAGAAGCGTTTGACTTGGCAGATGACTAAAGAAGACATACAGCGTGTCACAATAAAAAATTACAAAGCTCTCCTTATTCACGGCGATGAAATTCGTTGGGGTACTGCATCCACAATCGTTCGCTTTGCTGATCGCTGGAAATCAGGTGCGTATAAGTTCTTTGATGAGGTAGATAAGATCACTAAGGGCTTTGACTTCCGCGATCTCTACATTGGTCACTATCACCAACATCAAAGTTGGAATATGGCTAACGGCGAGGGAAGCGTGTTTATGAGTGGCGCAGTTGAATCAGGTAACCGCTACGCAAGAGATTTACTTGCCAGCAATGGTGTGCCTTCTCAACGCTTACATTTTATTGACGGAGAAAAAGGTCGCGTAACTAGCGAGCATAGGTTGTGGTTGGACTAATGAGAAAACCTTGGGTCAAATCAAAAGAAATAACTCTTGAAGATTTAGCGTGGCTTATGTTTGAAAAAACCACATTCCTTGAAGCCCAAGAGTTTGCCTACGATCTAGGGTACGAAATCGTTATTAAGTGGCGTGATTAAATGTGGTCTTGGGTTCTTGCCTTAGTAGGTTGCATAGGAATTTTCTTCGTAGGAAGAAAAACCGTTTGGGGCTGGTTGATACTTATGCTCAATGAGAGCCTATGGGTTATCTACGCGTGTACCAGCCACCAATACGGCTTCATCCTAGCCTCGGTAGGATATGGAACTATCTATGTAAAATCTTATAGGGAGTGGCTTAAGTGACTACTATCGTGGCGCAGCAGAATGAAGATGGCGTGGTATTCGGTGCTGACTCATTGGTCACCGCTAACCGCAAATTCAATCATCCGCGAATGGTCAAGATTTCACAACGCGGTGAATTTATTATTGCCGGGGCTGGCGAGAGCGCGGCTTGCGATATAGCTCAGCACATTTGGTCACCGCCTAAACCAACGGCTACCGATAAAAAAGATATTTACCACTTCATCATTTCTAAAGTTGTTCCATCGCTCAAACAATGTTTTAAGGACAACGACTATAAGTGGGACAAAGACCCTGATGATGATTACAACTTTGCTTTCCTCATTGCCGTATGCGGTGAGGTGTTTGACATCGCCGATGACTTTGCGGTCAGCCTAGACTCATCGGGATTTTATGGCGTAGGTTCGGGTTCGAGTCTTGCCATTGGTGCGCTTGAAGCAGGGGCAGATATTCAGCAAGCACTAAAGATTGCTAGTAAGCACGACCCCTACACAGGTGGGCCGTATATGTTTATGGAGCAGTTGAAGGCTTAATCTTCCTCGGCTATTTCATCCTGCCCGAAGTCAATAGTGCCAATTTGGGTGATGTCTAATTCTTGATTCTTGGCTGCCATAAGCCCGGTTACAAAAAGGGTACTGGCGCGGTTACAAATGTCGTCAATTTGGTCAGGGTACTTCAATTCAGCCTCCACCATAACGGCGAGGCTCCATAGGCTGATCTGTACGCGAATCATAGGTCTATCTTGGCAGAAAACACGCGGGCGCGGTGCTTCACAATCCGTAATCTATCGTCTAAGGTTCTCGCAACTGGTCGGAGAGAACCGACCCCTACAGAAAGAAGGCAAAATGGCTAGATTCAATCTAGACGAGTACGACACAGTCGAATCCCGAATTAAGAAGTTTTGGGAAGCCTATCCAAATGGTCGAATTTTGACCGATGTCTTATTTGATGATGATAAGCGCAAAGTCATTAAGGCTTTTGTTTATCTCGACAAAGAAGATCAACGCCCAACAACAACAGGGATGGCTGAGGAAATTGTCGGCTCATCTATGGTCACAACATCTAGCGCACTTGAGGTATGTGAAACCTCAGCAATAGGTCGCGCGCTTGCAAACTTCATCTTTTCAGGCAACAAACGCCCATCTCGTGAGGAGATGCAGAAGGTTGAACGCTATGAAAAGAATCCACCGCGCAAACTCCAAGCGGTACGCACACTCACGCCTGAGCAGTTAGAACGCTTAGAAGGCATACTCAAACTGATTGCCGAAACAAATGATGTAGAGAACCTACGCGTTATTTGGAATCAAGAAAAAGATTTTTTGGATGACAGGGTTGCAGGTACGACCCTTAAAGATGCTCTCAACAAGAGAGTGCAGGAATTATCGTGAAGCAAACATCCATAGAGGCTCGCGCCAAGATTGAGCCAAAGATCGGAACATTGCGCCGAAAGGTCTATGAGTTATTTCTGAATAAAGGGATGGGCGGTCTTACCGATCAAGAAATCGAAAGATACCTGCATCTTGACGGTAATACCGTTCGCCCAATCCGAGGCTCACTTGTAGAAGGTGGGTTTGTCATTGACACAGGAACTACACGCAAGAACGATAAAGGTAACAACTGCATCGTTTGGCGTTCAGCCGATGAAGGGATGTTGCTATGAGTGAACATATTGAGGATGCGCTTGATGAACTTCCAAATGACCCATTCTTTAACGATTTGCTTTCTCAACTAAGAAAAGCAGCGTATCGCTTTTACAACGCACGGCTTGTCTTAACGGGTGACTTAAAAGAAACTATTTTAGAAGAAATGAAAGAACCTGATTCAGAATATGACTTGTTGGAATCTCAGGTTATTTCTGTATGCGTGGAAGATACTGTTTTCGTAGTTGCCCAATGGCTGATGAAATATCGGATGCCTCAAGAAGAAATAGAAATAGATTCAATGGCTCTCGATTATGAAGAAATGATGCACCTAATTGGCGTACACGCTTTTAAAGATTGGAAAAATTCAAATGCGCATAATCTGCACGACTAAACAGCATTGGGAAATCAAGGATGGCAAGTTAATCCTTGGTGCTAAAAATGATGAGTTTCTTGCTGAGCAACTTACCAAGATGACTGTTCGCATAGAGGCTGAAATTCGCTTAGATATTTACGAGAAGATTTGTGCCATTGACTTTGTGAATGACCGCAAGACAATCGTGAAATCAGGTATTGAGAATGTAGCTCTACAAGTGCAAGATATTTGTGCGCGTATTGCGTTAGGAGAACTTAAATGAGCGGTTTAATGGATAACGAAAAGTTATTACGCGAAAAGATTGCTAAGGAACTTGAAGCCTTAGAAACGCCAACAGACATCTCATCCGATTGGTATGCGGCATCGAGGCGTACCAAAATGGCTGCGATTGCCATAGTGAAACACGGGTTACCAAATGATTAAGGTCACCTCATACGGACAAACAAACGATTGGGGCTTTGCTATCAAATACAACCCTGATTACAAAGATGTATCTATTGACTTCCTTAAGTGGTATTTAGCGATTGGAATAAGCGATGACAATTAAAACAGGTTCAGGAATGTCCGATGACTGGGGCTTTGGCATCTTCATCAACATTCAAGATCGCTCCTTCTGTGTCAGTTTCATCAAGTTCTACTTCTATGTGGAGGTATGGAAAAGATGAGCGTAGTTACCCCGGAGCAAGTTGAACGCCGACTCAAAGAGTTAAGCAAACTCATTGACGAAGCCCACGATCAGTTAGTAGATAGCGAGGCTAACTATCACCGCAACAAGGCTGAATACGAATTGGCTATGGCTAAATCTCGTATAGGTCTTGCATCTAAATCATCGCCTACTGGCAAGAACTACACAGTTGGAGAGCGTGAGGATATGGCACTTATTGAAAATAACGATCTACACAAACAGATTGCTACCGATGAAGCCATCGTCAAAGCTAACCGCGCAAATGTCGCTCGACTTCGAGTGCAAGTAGATATTGCTCGCTCTATTGGAACTTCGGTTCGGACAGGGATGGATGTAGCGTGATGCACAGCGTTGAATTTAACGACCTTTATGTTGAATTTGAAGAATTAGACGGCTTCATAACAAAAATTTCTATTCAGACAAAAAACAAAAGGTCGTTAAATGGCACAGACTTAAGACTTATACGAGTTGGCGTTTTATTAAGGTTGGTAAATTCATCAAAAAAACCTAAAAAAGCAACATCTAAACAATGGCGCGAGCAATTAGCGGCTGACTTGATTAAACAATTTCCCTATGAATCAAAAGCAAAGTTAGTTTCAGAAGCGTTAGATATTACCTATCAAAGCGCGGCTAACTTATTGGTAAAAGCGCGAAAGGCGGGGATTCTAATTGACTAGTTTAGTTGGATTTATTTGGGTTGCAGTTTTAGTTTTATCCGCGCTTATTGGGATTGGGTTTGGGCTTCTTGGTCTTGCTCAGTTCAAATACTGGAAGCGTAAATACTAATGAGCGATATAGCAAAGATGCTGATTGGCTCACTATCGGCACACGATGACACTCGTGACCGATCTACTCAGACTGACATCGGCCCATCTCAAATAGGGGATTGCCGGCGTAGAGTCTTTATGCAGATCACTAATGCGCCAAAGGTTAATCAGACGGATTCCATTGCCGCGATTATGGGTACATTCATTCACGCTGGAATTGCAGAAGCGATTAAGCGCGATGACCCATTCGGTGACAACTTTATGATCGAGCAAGAGTTCGCCTATGAAGGCTTGCGCGGTCACATAGACCTATACATCAAAGATAAAGCGCAAATTATTGACTGGAAAACTACTAAGGCTAAGAACCTGCGTTTCTTTCCTAGCGATCAACAGCGTATGCAAGTTCAGATTTATGGGTACTTACTAGAGATGAACGGCTTACCAATAGAAACCGTGACTCTTGTTGCGCTAGCTCGCGATGGTTCTTCAAAAGATATTAAGGAACACTCCGAGCCTTATGACAGGAAAATCGCTGAACAAGGATTAAAGTGGCTTGCAGAAGTTAAAGAAGCGGCTGAAAAGAATCTTCCTCCTGCTCCTGAGAAGGATGTTTATTTCTGCCGTGACTATTGTGATTACTACGACCCAACAGGAGTTAATGGATGTCCAGCAAAATAACCCTCGATGATGCTTCACAGCGTTATCGAGTAACCAAGCGCACCATTCATAGGTGGATAAAAGACAACTCCATTACTCAATTTGACGATGGCACTTATGACGGCAAGCAACTTGATGATGCGGTGAACAACACCATTCCTGTTATTCACGGCTATATGGATGTGGACTGGGATAGGGCAGCGTGTAAAAACCTGCCCACCGAGTTCTTCTATAAAGTCGAGGAACGCAACGCGCTGAAAGTGATTGACCTTGATGTCTTTCGCTTCACCTGTACGCCTTGCCCTATTTGGAAGCAATGCCTAGGGTATGCCTTCAAGAACGAGCGATACGGCGTTTGGGGCGGGATGACCGCAGATGAGAGGAGATCACTTGACGATAAAAAAGATTCAGAAATGAGAACCCAAGTGATGAGCGACTTTGCTCGATTTGGCGTATCAGAAGCAATGATTAACGAGGCGATTGGAAAATAATGACATCACTACCGTATATGCAGTTTTATGTCAGCGATTACTTGGCTGATACGGCTCACTTAAACGCAGCGCAAAATGGTGCGTATATGTTGCTTCTAATGAACTACTGGCAAAGAGGTAAGCCACTAGACAATTCAGGTGATCGCCTTGCCTTTGTAGCTCGTATGACCCAAGAAGAATGGGAAGATAACAAAGATATTCTTGCTGAGTTCTTTTGGATTGACGGAGATATTTGGACTCACGCTAGGGTCGAAAATGATCTTGCCAAGGTTCGAGAAAGGTCAGAACAAGCCTCATTTGCGGGTAAAAGATCAGCCGTTCAACGGATGTCCAACGACCGTTCAACGGATGTTGAACAAGCGTTCAACCATAAAGAGGAAGATAAAGATAAAGATAAATATATATACACCGAGGATTTTGAGAAGTTTTGGAATACCTACCCCATCAAGATTGGAAAAGCCTCAGCACTCAAGGCTTGGACTAAGGCAACTAAGAAAAATGCGCCTGATCTCATCATCGAAGGAGCAGAGCGTTATTCAAAAGACCCGAACCGAGAAGCCGAATTTACTGCTCATCCTGCAACTTGGCTCAATGGAGAACGCTGGCTAGACCAACCACTACCCCCTAAGCGGTCGCAGGTGGGCTTTAGAGGGGTTATTAACACTCCGACCATAGTGCCACCTATCTTTAAGGCTGACGAACAGCCTAAAGGCGTTCCTGCGCCCAAAAACATCCGTGACATTGTGCGCCAAATGTCCGATAAGTCACAGTAATCTGTTACCATTATCGTAAGCATTACGCAACCGCAAGGGGGTGATTATGACTACTGCAATCGTTAATCCGGGGTTTGTTCAACCGGGTGACCAAGTTAAATTTGGCAACTCAATTTTCACAGTTAAATCCTCTGAGGCTGATTTATCAGGAGCTTGGGATTTCTATTTAGAGAACGAGAATGGCGCAACCCATAAAGTTGTGACTGACTCAGTTACCCTGATTGGGTAAAATTGGCGTCATAGGCGTCATAGGCGTCATTAAAAGTGACGGGAGTGACGGGAATGACGGCTTTCAGTTGTGACGGAACGCCCGTGCCTCAGGGTTCAATGAAAGTCATAAATGGGCATATTCTCCACTCTCAGGGTTCAGCCCTTGCCGTTTGGCGTTCAACTATTGCCCTATCAGCTCGATTCGCTGGCGCAAAGCCCCTAGATGGCCCGATGGGTATAGATGTCACCTTTAGGGTTCGCCGCCCCAAGACTGTTAAGCGTGAATACCCAAGCGTTGCACCGGATTTGGACAAATATATACGCGCGTGTCTAGATGCGCTCACAGGAATTTGCTATGTGGATGACTCTCAAATTGTGGACATCAGCTCTAGAAAGGTCTATTCCGACACACCGGGGGCAGATATAAAGATTTTTCCCATAGGTGCTTGACTCCGTAATCTATTGGGCGTAATGTTTGCTTTGTAGGGCAGACCGCCCCACATACCTAATAACGGAGGTAGAAAGTGAATACAGAAATAATTGTTAAAGAGTTCAAGCCAAGAACAGGAAACTGGTCAGATTGGTTAGTAGAAAATGGTTATGTTCTAAAGCGTAAGTATTGGTACTCACCTGATGGTCAAACTCGTTATTGTAATTTGTCACCACAAGAACATCACGCAAAATGGTATTCCCAACACGATGAAAATGGCGATTACTATTGGTGTCCTGATTGTTCAGATATGCAGGTGGGATAAATGCCTAGATATAACCTTGTCATATCTTTTGACTCATCACGCGAATTAACTGAGAATGAGTTAGAAAAACTGCAACACGATTGTATTGCTCAAATAGACGAGCCAACAAATGAAGATGGTGGCGATGTCGATTTTGATATTCGCTTTAATGGTTCAGACATAGATCAAGTGGAGGCATAAATGAAACTCACCGCTACTGACTTCGATCAACTCACAGTTAATTCAACTAATTGGGCAAGCACTCTCAAGGCGTGGAAGAAGCAAGAGGGTCGTTTTGAAACCCTAGATGACTCAACTGATTTGGATTACACATTCTTTCGCGCTTATTGGCTAGAAGGTTATCCAAGCGTTCTCTTTGCCAAGGCGTTCCTTGAAGCCTTGAACTTTGAATACAAGGTTCTCTTTGATACCGCCGATTCACTTTATGTCATTACTACTAACTATGGAGGCGAACTCTAATGTGGTCATTTCTTGCTCTTGGATTTCTTGTCATCACAGCCATATTTCTAGTTCTTCACTATTTCGATGATGGTGATCGATGAGGTGCGTATGGTGTGGAACTAAAGGCGGGTTCGCCAATCGCTTGATAATCCATCTTGTTGAGATGGAAGCATCTATCGCAGAGTGCGAATGGTGCTCACTAAAGATCGAAGTTAATTTTATGAAGGAGGCATCGTGAGAATGGAACGCAAGTATGTTGTGCGCCGTAGAGTTGTATTCGGTGTTGTAGCTCTAATCGGAATTATTGCCGCGTATTATCTTGTCAATCATATTTGGTGGACAGGTAACGGATGGTGTTGGGGCGATATTTACAAGTGTGAGGCTGGACTATGAGCACACGCGAAATATGGCTGAACGCTTGGGCTGATCGAGTTGCTTACTGCACAAAGTGTTCAGGCGATTATCCTGACGATCAAGCCCTATTCATTGACGGAGTAGAGCATTGCCCACTTTGTAAGAGTGATGACGGCAAGCGTTACTACTATTGCGAGGAACACGGAAGCCCTGACGATAGTTGCGACCGATGACACATAATGAATTATTGGCAAAATTAAATTCAAGTCAAATTTTTGGCAAAAAATTTGGAGTAAAAGCGTATTTAGCCCTTTGTGCAATAGTGGAATTGCATAAGCCAGTTGAAGGTAAATTTGGTTTATCTTGCTTAAAGTGTCGCGATTATGAAAACTACCCCTGCTCAACTATCCAAGCCATTGAAAAGGAGTTGGTATGACAATTATTGAGGTTTGCCAAGAGTTTGACTGCGATTACCGCATCATTCACGAAGTTAATACTGACGGCTATATGGTCAATGGCGTTGTAGTTAAATCCCCGGCTAATGACTTGATGTTTAACCACAATCTATATCTACACCTCAAAGCTACGGGAGAAAAAAATGAATAGTTTGCAATTTTTGGCTTTACTACAGAGCGCAATGGCTGATCTATTGTCAGCGTTGTTTTGGATTATGGGAGGTTTCTAATGAACGAAGATGAGATGCGCCAAATCCGCGCTGAATACAAAATTGAAAAAGGCAAAGCAGTCAATGTGATCGAACTTGCCAAAAGGTACGGCGTGTCGCAACTGACTATTCGAGAGATTGCTAAGGGTAAGAAAAATGGCTAACTATGAGTTTGAGTGTGAGCTAGATGGCATTTACACCATCGAGTTCCCTATAGGTACTGCCCCTGAGAACGCCCCTTGCGCCGTATGCGGGGATTCTATGAAGCGTGTCTTTTCGACCTTTCGCCCAATCTTTAAGGGAGATGGGTGGGGTGGCGGCAGTTCAAGTGTCTAAATTTTGCGCTATCGGCCTATCACGATGAGCGACACATCGCTGAACCCCTGCCGTTATCAGGGGTTTGGCACTAAACTAGGACTGTCCACATCTTCTGAAAGGAAACGAAAATGGATACATTCAAAACACATACCTGCGAAGTTTCAATGAACCGGGGTAAGGCTGCCCGATAAGGGCTTGGCGCAGAATCCTTGTAATAGCCCTAGTGGTTGGATTTTGTCAGACAGTAAATGCCCAAGCCGCATTTGCTCCTAAAATGTTTGCTCAGCACCCAAGGATGTACGCAAAGCTACAGGTGCAAAACAAACAAGAGTTTGTCTGCCTAGATAAGTTGATAACTCAGGAATCTCATTGGAATCCTAGAGCGCGCAATAAGTCATCAGGGGCGTATGGCATTTTTCAATTTATGCCTACAACTTGGGGGAACTATAAAGTTCATAAGACCTCAGACCCGATGAAGCAGATTAAATATGGCTTGCACTATATTTCTGTTCGCTACGGCTCTATATGTAGGGCTTGGACTCACGAACAGAAATTTGGTTGGTATTGAAACAAGAGATAGTTCGATTAGTAGAGGAGAGGGCTGGTCATTACTGCGAAACCTGCGGTCAGCCAGCCCTTGAATCTATGGCGTTGCACCACAGGAAACTCAAATCGCGTGGCGGTAAAGACTCGGTATCAAATCTCATTCGAGTTCACCATTCTTGCCACAATTTAGGAACTCACAGTATTCACGGCAATCCCTCTTTAGCCACAGAGCGCGGGTGGATGGTCAGTAGTTGGGATGAACCCGAAAACGCCAAGATGCTTAGACCTGATGGCTGTTGGGTTTTACTTGGAAATGACGGCAGCGTAGAGATCGTGTAATGTAATCTTTCCAAGACGAAAGGCAAAATTATGCAACTTAATCAAATTATTATTGAAGGCAATCTAGGGGCTGACCCTGAAATGAAGATGTTTAAGGAAGAAACACTCGCAACATTCTCTCTAGCTCATACTCCACGCACCAAAGTTAATGGTCAATATGAAGATGGAGATACAACTTGGTTTCGCGTAACCTTTTGGAATAGCAAGTCTGATGCCGTACTAGAGAACCTTAAGAAAGGTGATCGCGTTATGGTGATTGGCAAATTGACTCAATCTACTTACACCAACAAATCCGGGGAAGTTAAAACCTCACTTGAGATCGCTGGCAACAACTTCTATATGACTGCTAAGACACCTGCTCGCCAAGCACCTGTAGTTCACGCTAACAAGCAAGATTTTCTCACAGAACTACCTAATATGACTAGAGAGTTCCCAAATTGGTAGAAGAACTATGGGATACCGCTAAGGTCATTGAGCATCTTGGTATTAACATTAACAATTTGCGCCAACTTCAATATCGCCGAACAATCGCGTGGGTAAAGAAAGAGGGCAAAAGAGTCTTTTATTCCGCAGACGATATAAAGACTTATGCAAAAGTCAGGGAGTCACGCAAAGCAGTAAAATGAATCCTATGATTATTGAGCGAGATGTAATAACGATTGCCGACATAGATGAAGCAATCGCGCATCTTGCTGTCATGCTCAAGGACAGATACGGCAATAGGCTGACTCATCAACGCAAGGCATTTCTGATGAGTGAGATGGACAATCTGCTTGATGCTCGTTTGGAGGCACTAAATGAGCCGAACAACAATCCTGAGTGAAGTCATCCAAAATGCAATGGCTGAGGCAATAAGGAACGGCAACTACGCTTCAACTGCTGCGGATGCTTGTGGCATAGGTCGTTCAACACATTACCAATGGATAGAAAAAGGCGAGCAAGGAATCGAACCTTACGCGGAATACGCGGACATTATTAAAAAGGCTGAGGCCGAAGCTGAAATGAACGCTATACAAAACATCCAAACCCATGCTGCTGAGAATTGGACTGCAAGCGCGTGGTACTTAGAGCGCAAGTTTCCTGATAAATGGGGTCGTAAAGACAAACTCACCCAAGAGATTTCAGGTAAAGACGGCAAACCTATTGAAATTGACTCCAAGTCGCTCGTACTCGCTATGTTAGGTCACGCACCCGCGCAAATTGAGGATGCTGAAATCGTAGATGAGGGCAGCGATGGCACAAAGTCTATTTGAGCAATTAAAAGACTTACCTGCCGATCAAGCCACTCAGCATCTAGAGTCTTTACCTAAGGAAGCATTAGACGATCTCACTACATCGCCTTGGTGGTTTATAGGCAGACCTGAGCAACAAGAGCCTGTGGGCAACTGGAACATTTGGCTAATTCTTGCTGGTCGCGGTTGGGGTAAATCTCGTACTGGCGCGCAATGGATAGTAGATCAAGCTCTAAATCATCCTCAAGCCCCTGACCTAGCACCGACTGAATGGGCGATTATTGCTGAAACTTTTAGTGATGCTCGCAAGATATGCGTAGAAGGTGCAAGTGGCGTTATTCGAGTGTTAAAGAATATGCGCCTTGTTGAAGGTGTGGACTACGAATACAACAAATCGCTATGGCAGATCATTTTCAAAGATGGACAAAAGATTCACCTCTTTGGCGCAGATAACCCTGATGCTGGTCGAGGACTTAACCTTTCAGGGATTTGGGCCGATGAGATAGCGAAATGGAGATACCCCTATGCGACTTGGTATGAAGGTATTGCGCCGGCTTTGCGTATTGGTGAGAAGCCAAGAGCCTGTATTACAACAACCCCTAAGCCCATCACACTTTTGCGTGAGTGGATTAACCGCACAGATGGGTCAATCTTTATCACTCGCGGTTCGACCTTTGACAACGCAACAAACCTCTCACCTGCTGCATTGCTCGAATTGCAAGCTCGCTATGCTGGAACGCGCATCGGTAGGCAAGAACTATTTGGGGAATACCTAGACGAATCAGACTCAGCCCTATGGACTCGCGCTCTTATTGAAGAAGCCCGAATCAAATCTGAGGATGCGCCGCCTTACTATCGTGTCGTAGTTGCTATTGACCCTGCCGTTACAAGTAGTGAGTCAAGCGATGAAACAGGCATAGTCGTAGCAGGTGCTACCCCTGATGGGCATTACTACATTCTTGAAGATGCCACTATGCGCGGAACTCCCGAAGCGTGGGCGCGTAAAGCCGTTGAGATGTATCGCAAGCACAAGTGCGACAGGATTATTGGTGAAGCCAACAATGGTGGAGATATGATTGAAGCCTTATTGCGCCAAGTAGATTCAACTATTCCTTATCGCAAGGTTCACGCATCACGCGGTAAGAAAGTCAGAGCCGAACCAGTATCAGCACTTAGCGAACAATTACGACTTCACTTTGTTGGCAGTAACTTTACTCAGCTTGAAGATCAGTTAGTTACTTGGGAACCCGATAGTGATTCATCTCCCGATCGTATGGATGCAATGGTATGGGCTGTTACTGATTTGATGGGTAATTCAGGTGCGTTGCGCTCGCTTGCTGCAATGGCCGACTTTTGTCCGTCTTGTAGATTGCCATTAGTGCGCGGAACTAAAGTCTGCCCTCGTTGCCAAACCGCTATAATTCCAAAAGATAATTAAGGGGTTTCAATGGCATCTGCTTACAATCCAGTCGTTAATCAAGGCATAGATTTAATTTTCACCGTTACTTGGACAGACTCAACAGGCACAGCAATTAACCTTACGGGGTACACAATTAAACTTGCCGTAAGCAATCAGGTAACCTTAAGTAACCTTTTGACTTTACAGATCGGCTCAGGCGTAACCGTTTCATCGCCATCAACAGGCGTAGCGCAATTTCAGATCACAGGCACACAGACAACTGCTCTTGGCGTAGGCACTTACTACTACGGCATCAAAGCTACTTCATCAGGTGGCATTAACTATGACTGGCTAGACGGCAATCTAACTATTGCTCAGGCGCGTGTATGACCGACAACATAACCGTTACTAATACGGTTCAGAATGTCACAGTTACCAATACTCAGCCTAATGTTACGATCTCATCTGTTGGCGCACAAGGGCCATCGGGAACAACGGCAGTCTTTTATACCTACACCCAAAGTAGTGCTTCTACCACTTGGACTATTACCCATAACCTTAACGGCTATCCAACTGCGGTAGTTTTTGATTCATCGGGTAACCAATGCGAAGGCTCTTTCAGTTATACTAACGCTAATACGATGGTGATTACCTTTACTGCTGCATTTAGCGGTACTGCGTACATAGTCTAGGAGAATAAATGTCACGCAAATTTTTAGTCAATCTTGACCTTAGTCAAAACCAACTGCTCAATGCCGTTATTCAGAACCTAGCGAGCGCACCATCATCACCTATTGCTGGTCAGATTTACTTCAACACAACTTCAAACAACTTTCAGTATTACACAGGTTCAGCGTGGGTAGCTCTTACTTCATTTAACCCTGCCTCATACACACTTGACCAATTTGGTGCACCTGTAGCCGATGTATCTTTCAATTCACATAAGATCACAAGCCTTGCTACTCCTACTGTTTCAACAGATGCAGCAACTAAAAGTTATGTTGATGGCGTAGCGCAAGGCCTCAATGTCAAGGGTTCAGTAGTCGCAGCGACAACAACAAACATCACTCTTTCAGGCCCACAGACTATTGACGGCATATCTATCGTTGCTGGAAACCGCGTACTTGTTAAGAACCAATCAACTGCTGCCAATAATGGTATTTATGTTGCTGCTGCTTCTACTTGGGCAAGATCAAGCGATCAACCAACACCATCGCAAGGTGACTTTACATTTGTGGAGCAGGGTACGACTAACGGCGCACAAGGTTGGATTATTGCCTCAGGCACAACTACTTGGACTCAATTCTCTGCTGCTGGTGAATACACCGCCGGCACAGGTATCTCGATCTCAGGTAACACGATCTCTGTTGCTTCATCAACGCCACAAAAGTATTCAACAACTCTTTCAACCTCAGCCACTTCATACACGGTTACTCACAACCTTGGCACATTAGATGTCTTGGTACAGGTCTATGCGCTTTCAGATGGCTCAGAAGTAGTCGTAGATAACCTACGCGCTACAACAAATACCGTCACAATCGCTTTTGCCGTAGCCCCTAGTGCGAACGCTTACCGAGTCGTTGTAATAGGCTAAGTCAATGAGCAAACTAGCTCTTGACCCAGTCAATCTGCTGCAATCATCGGGCGCACCTACTAACCCGACCCTTCGTGCTGGCGATACTTACTTTGATACTGCTGCCAATGCGGTGTATGTTTATACAGGTTCAGCGTGGGTTATTGTTGGCACAGCCGTCAATGATGCAAACAACATTCTTGCTAATCAGGTATTTGGATAGGATAGACAAATGGCAACATATAGCAAAGTAGCTTTATCAGGCGCAACAACTGGCGTACCAATCGCCGTAGCTCAGACTGCTTCTACTGGCACAACCATTCACGCCACAGGTACATCTGCTATTGACGAAGTTTGGCTATATGCAACTAACACATCTTCATCTGCCGTCACTCTTACTATTCAATTTGGTGGAACGGCAACAGTCAATCAGATTCAGCAATCTATCCCTGCTAACTCTGGACTAACCTTGATTATTCCTGGACTTATTCTTGCCCCATCAGGTTCAGCAATTACTGTTTATGCTTACGCTTCTGTTGCATCCGTTGTCAATATAAGCGGGTATGTAAATAGGGTGGCGTAATGTCAAACCCAATACGCAGAAACTTATCGTCATCTCAGGTCAATGACTGGTTCACAGGCAAAGACAATATCGTTATTCCTTCACGCAGAGGAAAAATGGTTGCTACTGGTGGAACAATTACAACCGACTCGACTTATCGTTATCACACTTATAAAACATTAGGAACTTTTACGACTTCTACTGGCGGATACATTGATGCGCTTGTTATTGCTGGTGGTGGCGGTGGTACAAAACCAGGTGCTGGTGGTGCTGGCGGACTTTTGGTGTTTACAAATCAACTTATTCAAGCAGCAACATATACAATTATGATTGGTGCAGGTGGTGGATATGGTTCTACTGGAAATTCTTCTGCCGTATTTGGACTAACTACTTCTGTTGCTGGCGGACAACCTTCTGCTTCTGGTGGTTCTGGTGGTGGTGCGGTTGGAAATACAACATCAGGTGGAGCAAACCGAACAGGTGGAGCAGGTACATCTGGACAAGGTAATGCTGGCGGTAACGTGCCTAATACAATTTTTGGTGGAACATATTCTATTGCCGCAGGTGGTGGTGGAGCAGGAGCAGTAGGACAAGATGCTCAATCATCAACTGTTGCTGGCAATGGTGGTAACGGAGCAATTTACAATGATTGGGCTACTGCAACTTCAACAGGAGTTCTTTCAGGTTCGGATTATTATTACGCTGGTGGCGGCGGCGGCGGTTTTTCTAACACTGGTGGAGTAACTGCTGGAACTGGTGGACTTGGCGGTGGCGGTAACGGTTCTACTGCGGCTGCTGGAACTGCTGGAACGGCTAACACAGGTGGCGGTGGTGCTGGCAATACAAACGTGGGTACTGCAGGTGGTTCAGGCTTAGTGATAATAAGGTACAGACTCTAATGGCTCACTTTGCAGAACTTTCAGAGAACAATACAGTCCTTCGTGTAATCGTTGTTGCCAATGAGGACAATCAAGACCAAGACGGCAAAGAGAATGAAGTTATCGGCGCAAAGTATTGTCACGATTTATTAGGTGGGCGTTGGATACAAACTTCCTACAACGGCAATATGCGTGGCAGGTTTGCAGGAATTGGGTATTTATATGACCCAATCAAGGATGAATTTATTGAACCTGAAATAACGCTATGATTACACTCAGCCTGAACCAAAAGGGGCATTATCAAGGAGCTGACATTGGGTTTAATTGACCGTCTAGCAAAAGCAGTAGCAGATCAAATTGAAAAAGCACCAAATGTGAACTTGCCAGCAGGTGCAGTTGTGATGAGCGAACAAGATATGCGTAACGCTAATCAGAATCAGACTTACGGACAACAGACACCGCTATTGCGTAACCCTCTTATGTCAGGAGTGCCATTCGGCCCCGGACAACCTATTTTGCCGGGCGCGATCAACCCATTGCGACCTGATGGCAGACCTGACCCACGCCGTTACGAATATCAAGTAGCGCAAAACCTCAACATTGGTAGTGAGCAAAAGCTCGTACAATTCAAAACTCTTAGAGGCGCAGCAGAACAGATTGACATTGCTCGCCGTTGTATCGAAGTTCTTAAGGCAAAGATTTCAGGTATGGATTGGGATATTGTCATCTCAGAAAACGCCTCAGAGAAGATCATTGCTGAAATTGGTGGCGATCACACACGCGCTATGTCCACCGCGCGCGAAAAGTTTTCAGAAGATATTTATCGCCTAAGAAGTTTTTGGGAGAACCCTGATCGCTCAAACGGATTGACCTTCATTGACTGGATGATGATGGCACTTGAGGAAATCCTTGTGCTTGATGCTTGGGCTATTTGGCCTCAGAAAACTGTAGGTGGAGATTTATACGGATTCCAAATCCTTGATGGCTCAACTATTAAGCCAATGCTTGACGATCGCGGTATGCGCCCAATGCCTCCACAAGCCGCTTACCAACAGATTCTTTACGGCTTCCCTCGCA
>Ga0214246_1000160_pt1 | contig 19309 bp, 21 predicted proteins | sample TroBogypolimnion_41_FD_153084 | JGI IMG/M metagenome (GOLD analysis project Ga0214246, IMG submission 153084) | Freshwater microbial communities from Trout Bog Lake, WI - 29MAY2009 hypolimnion | ecosystem: Environmental > Aquatic > Freshwater > Lake > Hypolimnion/Profundal zone | place: Trout...
CCAAAGGAGGTGCCGCCCCACCTTTTTCCGAAAAACCGCCGAGCCGGCCTCGTCTCCCCCCCTTCCATGACGCAATCCCCCCGCGCCCCCAAAAACCAAAGACAGAATTAATGTCAGCTAAAAACAGAATATTCAATATCCTCTTTTTTGCCCCTATTTTTTTATGTTTTTTCTATTCACTCTCAGAATCACTTCTTCAATTTATTTTTTAATTGTGGATATTTATTTTCATAATATGCAATAACACCTCTTGGATGGCGACCCGCTAAAGCATTATGATATTCTGCCAAATCGGAGATAGGAATTTCAGATTTAACTTTTGTTTCAACCTTAGGTTCTATCTTACTCAGTCCCATTCGTTGCATTTTATCGTAAGCCGTATTAGGTATTTTACCCTTTGGCTCTTTTAGATACAAATTTTTACCCTTTTTCTTCCATAGTTCAAAACCTTTCTTTGCATAATCAGGTATTGTGAATTTATCTATTTTTTCTTTCAGGGCGTTGTATGTTGGACCTGTCCCTGCTTGTTGCAAATCAATAATTATTGCTATATCGTTATAAGCATTTAACTTTTCTTGTGCAGATAAACTCTTCCAAAGATCGGGCCAATAACTATCAAAGTTATTTATTTTTCTAGAAAACTCATTAATATGTCTTTGTTCTTGTTCCTTTTCATACTTTTCTGATCTTCTTCCACCTCCTGGTATTAGCGGCTCAGGCTTTGGCTCCCGCGTCTTAATCCCCATAATATCTCTTATCTCGTCATAGAAGTCTCCACCTTTTTTAGGGATGGCATACATGTCATCCCTAAAAGATTGTCCCTTGTTCCATTCGGAAACAGCAGCGGCCCAACGCATTCTATTAAACCAAAATAAAACCTCTGCGAGTTCGTAAGAGATACCTGCCGGAACATTCAATAATACAAAACCTAGGAGTAAGCTTATATAGTATCCCTCTCTTATCCAACCCTCTCTCCCTAAAAGATACAAGATCACCCGCTTTCATTCTTACTAGGAATGGCTATTTTTGGTGTGGTTTCCTCAACATCAACCGATGCCGACCAGATTTTTCCACAACAAGTGCTCCGAACTCTCTTATGATTTATAGCATGATAAATCATAACAGCAACAGCAATCACCGATGCTCCAATTCCTCCAGCGCCGTAGTTATCCATCTAGCCTGTCTCTGGAATCTTCTATCTTAAACTTACCTGTTTTTTTACACTGGTGTAAATTAATATACCCATTGCTAGTGTAGATTTGGTATATCATAACCCGTGAATAATTAAATACAGTCATGTCTCGAGAATGAGTCCATATTAGTTTTCCAAGACTCACCCAGTTCATATCTAGAAAGAGGCCAGGAAAACCGCCTCTTCCCCCTGATGAATTTCATGACTCTTAGTCTAGTTAAAAACGACCACATGTGTCACAACCTTATCTACTATTAGTTTGATTTTTTCATCAATCATACACTTTTGGACATACATCCTCTGACAGTCACGACACCATATCCTATGTTTCAATTTATATTCAACATGATGCTTTATTTTGCGAAACTCCTTCCCATCTTTCTCCTCACCACAAATCCGACAAAACATCTACTTATCCTTTAGTTTTTCTATAGCTTCTAATAACCTAACCTGCGCATAAGCGTTTGTCAGTGTAGTTTTCTTAGCTTTATACACTCCTGTCCTCATATTTTTTACAGAGTAAGTTCCATCTTTATGTGCAATGATTTTGTAAGGCATTCTATTCCTTAAAAATATTTTCAAAACCATAGATAGAATGGAACTTAAATTCAGGGAGCCTCCTCTGCTAAATAAATACCTGCCGAAGTCAGAGCCCGAGCCTATACCGGACATGTCCAAGATGACAATGGATGAGGTCTTTGAATTATATAAGAAGCTACCCGACTGGAACCGTTTCCCGATGCCTGATGTATTCTATACCCACTATAATATCAAGAAGCCGAAGCCGGCCGAAATTAATGAAATCGTATCCTACCAACCTCCGCCATCTGATTCGCAGAGATGCGTGGAGAGGCGTGGCCCAGTCCCCGGCGGCATCCGCGAAGTCCCTACCCTCCCACCGATTGATATCCAGACGGAATTCATCGCAGATTGTGATGAGGCACAAGTGCCGACATCACTCACCCCAGATGAAACCGACGGCGAACATCGTGAAGAGACGCAGAAATGGTCGGAAGATTCCATAAAACCCATCGTGCCCAAAATGCCGGCGTTAAGACTCCGCTCTCTGTCCAGTTCTCACGATGACGATGTCGACCAAGGTACAGTGCCTTCCGTGCCTCCTCACGATGCTTCGTAAAGTCACTATACCCCTCTGAACCAAATGTCACCTTATGCTCTTTACCTTCATTGTCTTGTAGGTAAACATCATATTTCTTACTTGCATTACTGCTCCTAAGCATTTTCACAAACTTCATCTACTGAGAGAAAAGTTCTTTCATGGCTGCGTGTGCCGGATCAACATGTTTAAACCCATGTCTCTCCTCGGGAGCTCTGAATGTCGTCTCTACATTTATTCCCTTAGGAATATTCTCGCCCATTTCAGGAATAGAAGTAATAGCACGCCTGAATGATCCAGCAGGTGTAGCAAATCCTAACCGAGGTTTGAAATCTTTACCTTTCTTGTATTCAGCCGACGGAGGATATCTCTCACCACCCCCAGAAATAGCCTTAACCATCGCCGCCTTCTGTTGGTCCATAACCTCCTTCTTCACGCGCTGCGCCTCAATATGAGCCGCCTCGTGATCTACAGAATGCTCTTTACGCACAGCCTCAGCCTTCCGCGAAACAGCCATTAGAGAGCTCATTATATCTGCTTGCTGCCGAGCAGGCTTGACACTAGCATGCTCCACAGCATCAGGCACCTCTCCAGCAATACGTTTCTCGTGCCGTATAGCCTCCATCTTCTTCTTCATCGCCACGGGGTTACCAACATTGAGGGCCCGTTCCATAGCCGTCGCATCCTGTCGCCGAGCAATGCCACCAGGTGCCACAGAAGTTCCCGCAAAGTCCTCATTATACTTAGTCGGGAGCATAGATGCGAGCTTAGCCTCCACAAGCGCAGTAGGATTCATAGGCTGCTTCTCTGCCTGCTCTATGGCCTTGCGCCTTTCAGCCTTAATCTTCTCACCGATCTCCTCCTCGGTGAAACCCTTGCTCATCAAATCCTGAATCCGCATACGGTTATAGTCATCTGCCTGCTCCTGGAGCCTCTCAGAAATATCCTCCTTAGTCCTGTCCACATACATCATGTGCTCAGGCTGGACGAAATGCGGCATCACATCAGCCGAACGCATCATCACATCTTTAGCAGCCGATAAATCAGCAGCCTCCTTAAAATCTGCCGAGTGCTCATTACCAATACCATACCCTGCCATTCCACCGCCACCATTACCAGGCAGATATCCTGGAGCAGATTGACGATAAGCCTGACCGTTCTCACCAAGTCCAGCCACAGCCAGATTAGGGTAATCATACATGTGATTTACGCCCACAGAACCGAACCGCTTCTTCTTCACACCACCAGGGTGATCCGATTTACCCACGAGCACCCGTGGCCCACTAATATTCGTGTTTAACATATCAAGCAGATTACCAGTCTGGTCAGCGCCAGCACCTACTCTGAGAGCACCAGCACCACTACCAACACCATCCACTAATGAGAATTGACTAAACATTACTACCTTCACTTAAGATTAAAGAGCGTATCAAGTAATTCATGTCCAGTCTGTTTCTTAGCCGGAGCAGCAGTAACAACCGCTTTCATGACGGGTTTCTCCACAGCCTTAACAACCTCTTTAACAACCGCTTTCTCGACAGGCTTTTCTACCTCGGGAACCCTTGATGAAAGCATTCCCTTAATTTCACCCATAAATCCATCTAAATCCTTACGTGTGACGATTTCAGCACCGGGCTCTCGCTTTTTGTGAGCCTTTATCTTCTCCTTAGCCAATACCTTAGCATCTGCCAATTCCGCCTGTTCTTTAGCGGCAGCTTCCCGTTTAGCTTTTAACGCCGCCATCGCTTTTACCGTCGCCTCCTTCTGAGCCTCACTCCTCGCTTTCTTCTCCTTAACCGGTAACTTCACCTCAATCTCCAATGCTTCAGTTTTTCCCGCTTCGGACATAGTTCTAGAAAGACCGTAGATTTAATTTCTATCAAATCTATTGGCTTTATTCATAATATCAAAAGAATAAATAATAATGTCATGATTACTGTTTAACAATCATATACATGATGGATTTAGTGCCTGCTGGATAACTTGGCCAATTCACACTAAAAGAGCCGGCCGATCTGCTAGTCACTGCAGGAGCACCTGTCAAGCCACCACTCGCCGCAAAAGGCGTTATTAATATCACAGATGTCGTCGTGACAAATGGATTCGTTATAGTCGTGTTAGATCCAGTAACCGTCACCTCACCACACGCATTAGGATTGATACCGGAAGATGTGGAAGCAGTGCCGAGCCAATAAGGGTAAGTCGTAGCCATTTCTACTAGGAGGATTTTATTTTTTAAGCGATAAGAGTTCCATTCCAATATAGATGATTTCCACTATCTACAGTAAGCGTTCCTGACCCCCCTGTTAATGTATCTGATATTTGTATCGGTCTGTTAATAACTACATTTGAAGCCGTTAGAGACATCGTATTTACATTACCAGTTCCAGGTGCAGATGAGGCAGTTTGTGCGTCGCCACCTGTAGTCACTGAATACAACCAAAAATCTATAGCATTACCACTATCATAGGCTACATTTGCATTATGACGACTACTAATGTAATGATTAAATCCACCGCCATAAAACTGTAATTCTATCTGTGAGTAGTGCTGGGCTCCATCGTATTGATTACCGCTTGTAAGAGCAAGAGGAGATACAGATTGGATTGATGCTGTTCCTGGTAGTTGTATGGTAGTAAATGTATCAATATTAACATTAGATGAGTTGAGTTGAATATTATTTGATGCAGTTAGATTAATAGCATTAGATGATGTAAGCCCTATACCGTTTGAACCATTTAGATTTATCACTTCAGCAGAAGTAACAGTATAAACTCCTCCTAAATCTGTCGTCATATCGCCATAGACATCTATATTCATATATGAGCCCGCATTAATGTATAAATAATTACTTGGAGATAGATTTATGTTACTACCAGCAACAATATTCACATTGTTTGTATTCGCTTGAATATCCACATCTGTTTGACCACCAATAGCAACTATATTACCAAGAACACTCGCTTGATTTGTTCCTGCTACTGTAATAGATCCTGTAGATAAATAAGTAGGAACAGTGAAACCACCCGCAAGAAATGACGCATTCTCTGATGCTTGTAATGTTATAGTAGATGCTGTAATAGAAGATAAATGACTATTAGGAGCAATAAGCTGAGCCTGTAGTTCAAATGCTCCAATACTTGAAGGTATTACATCGCCTACATTTTGTGATGGTTGGAAGTTTTGGAAAGACGCAAGTTCTGTAGGCATGGCTAATACATTGACCGCCCAGACTACATCATTACCACCAGATGAAATAGCAGGAACAGTAGGAGTTGTAGCATAACAATGGACGAACCAATACCCTCCATTATCTTCTGTTGTTAAAGAGCAACTATTCAGTGCCAAGGTTCTTTGACTTTCACAGTTCACTTGACCAAAAGTGCAGTTAACAGTATATTCACTTGTTTTAAAGAAGTTGCCATTTACATCCGTTACAAAACCACCAACATCAGCAAAACCATAGGCTTGCCCTCCAGGAGCTGTTTTTGATATAAGAAACGCAACCATTCGCATAGAGAACATTGAAATGCGCTTTGTATTGCTTCCCCAATACAACTGACTATTTAAGTTAAGAATAGGCGATGCTATTTGTATTATAGACGATAATGCTCCACCAGGAACATGAGTTATGCTGACAGTGTCATTTGGTATTGTTGTCTGATTTGTATTTGGAAAAGGTGTTCCAGGACTACCAGCAAGAATGCTGATAGTATTACTGCCTGCTTGATTATACATAACAGCAGGATTCCCTGTCGAGTATGTCGGCATATAGATATCTGTATTTACTTGTCCTGAGTTCCAACCAGAACCATATAAATGAACATAGTCTGATCCTCCTGCACCTGATCTATTGCTGAGAGTGACGCTAAACGCATTAAGAGCAGTGCCAGGAGGATTTGGTAGAGTAGTCAATATGCGTATCATAGCACCAGAGAAACTACCAAATGAGCCACTGTAAGGAATAGAAATAAATCCAAGAGACGCTTTATTTCCAGGTCTTCCAAGATAGACATTATTTATATACAAATCATAATTGCTGTCAAAAGTAATATTACTTACAGACCCTAAGCCAACATTTACATAACCATCATATACATTGTATTTCATTTGTGAAGTAATCATATTGATGGTTGAAAGATTATCATAAGTTCTAAAAGGAGAATAATAGCCATAGCTAGGTTCACCAACAGTAGTATAGTTTGTATAGATTTCTAAAGGTTGAACTTTCTGTGCGTTTCCGTCTGTTTGTATTATCGCTACTTGATTGTATGATGAAATGTTACTCGTCACAGTTAGGCTCTGAGTAGTCGCATTGAGAAAAGATAGATTTCCTGCGAAAAGAGAACCAGTAGAAATGCTCGAAACATACGCAGCATCCGCATAGAGTTTATTAGCGAATGCTGATCCCATTATAGTGGGCCCATTCAAATAGATATCGCCAGCATTAACTTGAAGACGGTTAAGAGTAGAAACATATACATTCTGAAGATCCTGTGATACAGTTAAATTGTTTGTTGTGGTGGCGGTTCCTGTTCCTGGCGAAGTCGTGTAAGACCAAGTTGTGACAGCTCCAGCTACAGTTCCTGTAACTCTGTAAGTAGTAGTATTTGTAGCATCAATGCTGAATAGAACTCTCTGCGAACCAGTTGTCCAGTCATAAACGGTAATAGGATAACCGACGCTTCTGTATACATCAAAATAGGCTGTTCTATCTAAACTAAAGAGACCTATCTGAGCGTTTCCTACATAATTTGTTGTTAGAACTTGTTGTTCCCAATCGGCAATATTAGCAGAGTTACACACAAAGGCAAGCCCAAAGTTTATTATTCCTGCTGTAGCCGCTGTCGCGGATAAATTATAGTTCAGAATGTTTTGCGTCAAAGAAGAGATTGCGTTATAGTTTTGTGTTGTTGTAGATGCGAATGAATTGGTTATATCATAAGAAGGAGTTGGTAGCGATGTAAAAACAATACCTGTGGGATTCACTAATCCATTAAATGTATAAGGGATCGTGTTATTTCGCGATGTGTTAGATCCAAATGCGATAGTGCTGACGTTGAGAGCCAGATTTCCCAGATAGGAAGTCGTTGTTCCTGAGTTCTTGAATGTATTGGATGTATTCAGAACTGTCTCATAGACATCAGTCACCAGCGCAACTTGAGATGTAGTGAGCGTTGAAGTCGCGGAACCAGGAGTAGGAGAAAACAGTGTTGTCACTGTATAACTACAATTCTGATACTCGCCAGGAGGGTAAGAATAAGTAATGCTGACATACCAACCAGGCTCTACAATATACGGAGTTGCGGCAGGAGCTAAGCCATCGCCCGCTTGTATGAACTGAATATTGAAACCAGCAGAGCCGACAGCGTAAAAGGTAAATGTTCCGCTGTAAGCCGTGCCAGCATACTGAGGCTGAATAAAGATCAGCTGTTGTATCTGATTTGTTGTTCCATACGGTATTGCCTGATTATAAACAAATACTTCATACGGTGAGTTGATATAGACTATTCTACCGGGCGGTGACGGCGCGGCATTTGTCTCAAAGTTATAGAAGCCATTTTGTGTTATACTGAACGTCGATACATAGGTTGATAGATTCCCTGTAGGGTAAATCACGCTAAAACTATTACCCGTTGAAATGGATAGATTGAGAGCTTGTAGGCCTCCAATAACATTCGCCTGTAGATTGTTGGTTGTGATTGCTAAACTGTCTATTGTGTTGGCGTTTAGCGAGCTTGTATTGAGAACATCAAATTGTCCAGTAGTTGTGCTAACATAATTATCTATGATATTCTGAACAGTAATAGATGAAGCAATCATAGATGATACAGTAAGATTTTGAATGAACATAGACGAAGCAGTCCCAGATGACACAGTGAGATTGTTAGCAAACAAAGAACTCACAGTAAATGTTGAGAAGGTGCTTATATAAGAGGATAAAAGACCAATATTCCAGGGTGTGCTAACAAGCCCTACAGGAAATACAGTAGGTGTCAGAATCGTATTAATATTTGAACCATTGATACTGGAGATCCAAGCAGCGCCTGTGGAAATATTCACGGTTGATATGGTTGATGCTCTGAGATAATCTACTGACAGTGTTGATGCTTTCAAGTTATAATCCGGCTCTAGGATGGCGTGCCACTGGCCGAATGACTGCATGTAGTTCGTTGTTGATAGAAGCTGAGTGCTCATGATATTGAACTGATAAGGATCAGATGCGCTTCTTACAACCTTGGAACCAGCTGGTATGATTGTAGATGTAAAGATTTCGCGGCCAAAGGTCTGGTTAGGATTTACCTGGTCAGTCGTTCTGAACACTGTATATACTGGCGCGCCAAGCGTAGAGAACTGGAGCTGGGTGGTGCCATTAATCGTCTCATAGACATAGGAGGTTTGCCCTGGCGGCCCACCTGGTCCAGCGATCAGATTCTGCTCTCGAGTGTCATACAGTGCCTGCGCATTCGTGGCGAGCTGAACCGCGCCATTTGCTAAGTCAATGATAGCTCCTGCGGTCTCTACTGCGTAATACGTCTGAAAGAGAACGGCTCCAGTGTTATTGAGAATACCGCTAATCGCCTGCTGCGTCTTGCTGACTGTATCCATCGTAGCACCTACAGCAGAATTAATCATGCTAAACACATTATTACCTGATCCACCTGATGTTGGATTATTGCCTCCGCCGCCACTTCCGCCTGCTGTTGGTTTGATAGTTACATTAGATGTATTTACTGTTCCTCCAACTATTGTAACGCCTCCAACAGTTACAGTTTCTTTATTGAAATTGATATCTGCTCCATTGATGGACGAGACCTGTAAATCCATCGTGGAAAGCAACACAGAATTAATGAGAGTATGCCCTGATAGATCTACCGTATTTACAGCGCCAAAATTTGCCCATAGAGCAGCACCACCACCTACTACGATAGCATTAATCTCGGTTTGTAAGTAGTTAGAGGTAGTAACAATTTGTGTATTAATCCCACCTGTTGTAGAAATTAATTGTGTATTTGTGGTTAAACTGGGAGTACCGAACCAGTTTGCTCCACCTATTGCGGGTTGAGGATTCCAAGACATCTACTACTACATCTTATTTTCCTCGCCATACCAAAACCCTAACTCAAGATTTACCTGAGCATTATCAGGAAGAGGGAGAGGCTGGTTAGCATCATCACGGATGAAGATTTCTATTTCATAGATATTATCCGGGACCTTTGTGAGCCAGTTGATCGTTGCGGCCACATACTGCGCAACGGCAAGAGGAGCCGCGTTATTCGGCATTACTGTAAGCAGATTGTGCTGTCCACCTGAGCCTAATGATGAACCAGACACAATATTCGCATACATGTAGAAGCACTGAGAATATACTAAGTTAGGCCATGAATCACTAGGAATGGCGGCGTTCTGTGCGAATGCTGAATTTGTCAGGTTTGCGTAGAGACTATTCGCAGTGGCGTTACCCTGAGAGTTTAGCTGATAACCAGACATCGCATAGCCAAGACGCTGATTCATAGTATAAGATTGTAGTAGAGGCTGAACTGTCGTTGTGCCTCCAAAATTGTATTGAACGATGGTTTGTCCTGCTACCGCCGCATCTACGATTAAATCGTCCCATCCAGCGATAGCATAATACTTACCTGATGTTAGACCCGTCATCGTTATCTTGTTCGTCGTGGAACTGTAGGCAAAGGACACATCAGAAGCAACAGCAGAGGCCCAGAACGGATTATAAGTCGCTGAATCACCCGTTGTGGCTGATGCTGCGTTGAGGAGAGTGCAGAGATCCGCAGGGCCTGTTACATTTCTATTCTGCGTGTATTGAGTAAATCCAGAAGGGGGGACATAAGTGGACGGGTAGAGGCGAACAGACTTGAGATAGGTAGCAGACGGCGCAGTCGTCGCGGTCGGCAACTGGTAATACCAAAATACGAGGCTCCATTCTGGGATGTTAGGGAACGCATTCGGAATCGTAGCCCGTAGTAGTTGTGTTCTCTTTGCGCCTAAGATGGGTGTATCAAATGTGCACTTGAATGAATTGAAGCCAAAGGTATTCGTGTTTGCTGAATCGTCTGATGAGTTGAGAAATACACGCTCGGGCTGATTCACTCTCGACTTGTAGGACATTCTGACTAGAGATAAGAAAATCCTAGTTCTAGGTTCACTTGTGCCGTAAGCGGTAAATTGAAAGGATTACCGTTTTCATCTTTGAGTAAGACACGGATTTCCTGAAGCTGCGGTGGAATCTTAGAAAGTGGATTTGAGATCACTTTATCAAAAAAGCCTACAGAGTTATTTCCTGTATTGAGTGGAATTGCGCCTAGTAAACCTCCATTACCTTGTGAATCTTGGGATGAACCAGCTACCCAATCTACATAGACATAGACACATGCGGTGTTGACAAGGTTGGCGTAGTTATTGGCTATGTTTATGCGTGTTGAAATGGGAGAACCAAGGCCAATATACGACAATGTTGGTCTGAATTGATTCGCAAAGTCTATACGGTCGGTTGCCGATGCGCCATTCCATGACCAGCCTAGCTTCTGTGCTAAGGAGAGACCCGATGTGGAGTAAGGCTGACCTCGTCCCGCGTAACCGTATATACTACCAGGATATGATGTATTGATTTGTAATTGCGCCACAGCTGCCGCTACATTCTTATCTTGTTGTCCTGCGATACAATACGATGATGTTCCTGAGTTTCCTGTCATTACAATCTTGTTATAGGTTGCGTTGTATGAGAATGTAATGTCGTTTGCTATGAATTGAATAGTAGCAGAGAAGGGATCGTTTGCTGCTGCTTTGTTGAGTTCAGAGACTAAGTCATTATAATCTGTAAAAGTGCGATTGTATGCGTATTGCGTGCCTACTAATTCAGGCGGTGTCCACGAAGGCTGTAGCCTGACACAAAACAGATAGGATGGGTTAAGATCGGATACATAGGTTGGAAGAGTTGAACTTGACGGGTATCTATAATACCAGAATGTGCAGCACTGGTCAGATATATTTGTGACTGGAGTTGGGAAGCTCGCTCTCAGTAGCTCTACTGATTTGACATTCAGTGCTGGTTTTTGTAAGCGGATTGTGAAAGATGCTGATGTAAAAACAGTATCAGGTTCAACGATTGTATCATACGAATTCAGAGAGATTTTGTCTGGTTGGTAGATTAGAGAGTGATATAGAGAGTTTGCGAATGGTATTGTCTCGGGGAACTGTTGTGTGAGTTCTTCCATATCTTTTATCTAGTAAGATAAAAGAAAGGGTTTAACTTTCAGCATGCTGCTGAAAGTTTCCATATCTATTATGTATTTAGTAAATACTTTGTAGATATTAAACACCCTCCACACGCAGAGCACCATTCTTCAGGACGAGATAACGGGAACGCTCAAGGTGAACATTCACGAGTATACCGTTGGTCCAGTAGGTGGCGTTGGGGGCTACGCGCAGCAGCGTGACGATTTGGCTGCCAGCCTGGCCAAGAACTGAGATACCATCAGCATCAAGAGCCTCGCCGCCCTTGTAGTTGTCAAAGCCATAGGCAAGAACGCAAGAGTCGCCCCAATACTGCTTACCGCCCTGCGCGAGGGCTGAGCCATACGAATTCGTGATATTGTAGCCGACAGGGGCAGGGCCGGTCGTCTTCTTGAACAGGTTGAGGTCAATGAGGCCGTTGCGGTGGTGGATCGGCTCGCCGCCGTTGAAGGCAGACTGTGTCATCCAGAAAATGGAGCCGTCATTGACCGCCTCCTGGGACGGGAAATATCGTTTTCCCCTAGTGTTTTCACACTAGACTAGACTTTATCTTTAGCCGCCAGTTTGCTAAACTGTTAAGCGACACAACACCGTAAAGTCGTTGAAGGTTCATCTGCCTCTTGCTTAGCGAGGTTAAGATGCTTCCCTGCGGATCGCCCAATTCTAACACTTTTTACCATTGGGTTCGGCAATTAACCGAGTTCCTCTTCCTCCATTACTGGGGAGAGTGGTATGTTAGACTCTAAGGGGTTTCCCGCATAAGTGGTTAATTCCACAAGATGTTTTGAGCGGTTACCTTTTCAGACTGCTCTGCCCTTGTCAGTATCCCATTATCATCGGGGGATACTCGTTAAGGCTTCCTACACGGAACTGTAGACCAGACAGCGAGTTGTTGCCGAACGCAGAGCAGATAGGGTAGTTAATCGTGGCCTCCGTGATAGGGCTCATCGTGAGGAGCACCTTACGCAGGTTATTCGTCGCAAGCGATGTCACGATGTTAGCCTGGCCTGAGGCCGTGATGCCCTGGGACTGCGCGGAGATGACCGCATTGAACGGCACAACGAGACCCTGTTCACCCTCCAGCTGCGTGACACGGTTTAGCATTTCCTGATATAAATAATGGGGCTGAATCATATCGACTTCAAGAAAAATTGAAGTTAGCGTGTAAACACCGTCCGTGTTGCCATAACGCTGAAAGAGTGCCTCGGCGTTTGAGGCGCAGAGCAGCTGAACTACGAGTTCGCCGCAACTCGAAAGTGGGAGATACTGCTTCGTGGCCCAAAACTTGGAGACGAGGCCAAGCGGGTAAGCGAACTGGACACCCGCCTTAGCGCGAACAGAGGCGGAGACGAGCGCACCTGAAAGGTCACCAGCCGCATAAGTCGTCGGCGGGTAAGTCGCACCAGCCGTCGCGAGCTGCGGGTTCTGTGCCCAGAAACCAGCGAATGAGCCGGCGCCGTTATACCACGACTTGTCCGCACCCGCAAGCACATTGGCGTTACAGTAGCGGTTGGCGAGATCCGTGTCGTCAATGTTTGTGCCGTTGAGTGAGATGGTCGCCCTTCTTACAAAACTCGGGCCATCATCAAAACTTGTATCACCCGTGCCCGTTGTTACCGTTGCTGTGCAAGACAGAACAGCCGAGTTCATGTCCAGGAGGGAAGATGAGTCGGCCAGGACGAACTGGATAATGGAGTTAGCAGTGGCGCTCGTGCCAGTTTGGGGCTGCAACCGAATTCTGCGTCGACCCGTTAGTAATGATGAACGAGAGACACCCTTCACCATCGCAGCGTCCGGGACAGTTTCCTCCACGGGCATTCCCATGAAGTTGGAATGGATAGCACTGGACATTATATTCTGGTGTTAGATTTATTACTGGGCTGTGTCCGCTTCAGTTTCTGCTTCTAATTTCTCGACCCGTGCTTTGGATTTATCCTCTTCTTTCTGCTTTGGGGCCTTTTTCCCCTTTCCTATGTGTTTGAACACTTCAGACATAGGAAGCTGGCTCGCATCCATTACCGCCCGGAAACCTTTTGCGCCCTCTTGCGTAAAAGGGCTAGTGCGTGGGTCATTCAGCATCGCTTCCATCCCTAGAGTCATTGCGTTCTTCCTTGGTGGCATCTAATACTATACTGTATGTTTTTAAAAAATCAGATAAGTAATACTCTTGTAATGCGATATCTCCTTTCTTTCGCTTTATTAAGAGAGTTCTCGGTAGACATGGTGTCTGTGTTTCTAATTCCATTAAGTCTATTTTTAGCATATCAATAGAAAACTTCATTTTCACGGCTAACCGGAGATTAAATAGCTGGCTCATCTGATTCTGACTCATGTTTTATTTCAATTGGAACCGCTCCCTTGGGATGGATCACCTTGGTAAAACGTTCCGTGATTCTTTGGTCCAGTGGCCGTCTATAGTCTATGACCATAAAGTTATGCGGCTTTGCCATCATTTTCTCATACTGTGCCTCTAAGTCTTTGGGTTCAAAATTATTGCAGTGATCGTCAAATATCTTTTCGGCCTCTGGCTTAGACATGTCATAGACTATCCAGGTCGTGATGTTATTACGGACAGCCGGGACTTGAAAGCCTGTAGATTTCACGACCTGCGTGAGGAAGAACGTGGTACAATTTAATTCGTGGCGGGATGTGAGGATGAGGGATACGAGCGGGGATTTACCGTTGCGTTTCTTGATTAGGTCTTGTGTCGCCATGTCGTCAAAAATGATACAGGCATTCAGAGGTGGCTTGTTCTTTTCTAAGCGCTCTAGCTGATGCTTTCGGAGATCTTCTAAGTAATTGTCTAAGGCATCGTTGGAGAACTCATGGAGGATTACCATGTTCTTACACGGTATCTTCTCAAATGCCCAGTCTGATTCACCGTTGCCTACAAAGATAATCATCTCATCAAAAATGGATTTACCATTGACTATATAACCTTGTTTCTTAGTCAGGAGGGAGTAGAGACAGGAGCTCTTACCTGTGCCTACGCGGCCTGCTATTAGGAAATTACTTGGGATTTTAGGAAGTGCTTTGTTTAGCTTAGCTATGCGCTTGTCTTTTGGTTTTAGTTCACTCGGGATAGGGTCTATCGGAATTTCCATCTATAGAGTATGGAGAAAACTTATTTACACGCTGTGGTCGTTAAAAAGGATGTAGGAATCGCTGCGGCGTTGAAAATGTTCCATAAGATAGCACAGACTACGAAGAAAGGGTATAGAGAAACTGAGGATAGCTTCCGGTTCAAGAATATTGATAAGAATAAGTTTGATCCTACCTCTTTTAAGAGCAAAGTGCTGAATGAGGATGTAACACTTGTGTTCGGACATTTGAAAGCTTAAAGTTTTTCTTCTTAAGTATATGTAGGAAAAATGGAATTGCCAGAAGGTGTAAGTTTAGAGAAGCTTCTCCGGCTCTACGAACAGGATCAAGCCAGAGTAAAGAAGCGTAATGAATTTCTGAAAACAGACGAGGGCAAGGAATATGCCCGGCAGAAGGCTAAGTTACACTATCAGCGGCACAAGGCCGAGGTATTGGCTAAGCGCGCCGAACGGTATAAGGTAGACTCTGAGTTACTCAATCAGCGTGCTAAGGACTACTACGCCGCTAACAAGGAGACTATATTGGCTAAGGAAAGAGCCGCGAGAGTAAAAGTTGAACCTCCGGCGGTTTAAAGTTCGGCCACCTTTTTTCTTATAGGAAGGTAGAAATGCCCCGGCTCGTGTTTGCTTCACCCACACTAGACATTGAGTATCAGAGTTTAGTGTTGTTGAGACAGAGTGGTGATATTAGTAATGATGCTTTTGTTGCTCAGAGGACTAAGTTAATTAGGAAGCAGGCAGGGTTGAATAAGCGTAGCGAGGCTGCTCGTGAGCGTCGTCGTCTCGCTGCTGTTGCTGCTGCTGAGGCTGCTCAGCGTGCTCGTCAGGCTGAGTTCTTACGGAAGCAGGCGTTGAAGAAGGAGAGGGCTGCTGTTGCGGCTTTGATGCGCAGGAATCGGCCTATTGCTCGTGGTATTGTGCCCGAGAGTGGATATGATAATATAGATTTTCTCGGAGAAATCTATGATAAACTTGCTGTAGGGGGGTCATACCGTGTCATCGTATCAGGTGCTAATAACTGGGAGCGAGAAATCGTAATAGCAACATTTCGTCAATTTATTACTGTATTCTTACCGTATCCTAATGAACTAGTTGACGAGGGTGATAGGATATTGATATTCGCGCCTAACAATATTCCTGCCGCTAGATTAAGACAGATGTTCCGCGATGGTATAGAACATTGCGTCTTCAAGCCGATTCTCAGAAAAGTAGAGGCGACCGTGTGTAAGAGCAATGATCAGATGAAGAAGAATATGCAGCGCATCGCTAGGCTTAAGCAGCTCGAGGAGTTATATAGCGAAGGTGTCCCCGAGGACAAGATGTATGTAGTGGCCAAGGCATCCGGTTTCAAGATTATGATCCATGATATTTTTGGCAAGGAGATTTATGTATTTAATGATCATGGTAAGAAAGGTGTGCTGAAGTTCACGAATACTCGGCCCAATCATATTGAATTAGGTCAGGTCGTGTTAGGGCAGGACTACGTTATTGTTACACTTAAGGAGCTGTATATGATATGGCGTGCTGCTGATAGAGAGCGTGAGTTCTATATGATTGTCGGTGATATCTCAGCTGGTATTCCTCGCAAGCTACAGTTCATAGATAGAGCGTTCAAGGTTAGAGATCCGAATGAGGAGTATTTTGAGCGCATGGATTTGCTAGCTGATATCAAAAACTGTAAGCTGAATGCTATGAAGTATCCCGAAGTAAATGAGTTTATTAAGGAAGGCCGCATCATTAATGCGTGGCCTACACCTCTGTCTGACCTGAAGCCTACAGGACATCTAGATATGCCCAAGGCGTATACGCAGTTCAAGAAGTGCTCTATGTATATGGGCTTCATGGGGGTCATTCATCAGTGGCGCACTGGTGAATTTGATTTAGATTTTGTTCGTGAGCATATTGGTATCTATCGCTTTAAGGTTCTTCGCAATCCTGATGTGTTGAGTGATCGGTTAGGCATTGGCTCTGTCCATATCTTACCTTCGCCTGAGATACTATATCTCGCATCGTATGGCGTTGAGATGGTGATTGATAAGGGGGTATGGGGTAGTAAGATGGACTTTGAGTTTTCTGATGAGATGCTCGAGGACAGGCGCTATTGTCTATGGAGTGGGCGGCTATCCTGCGAGAGTAAGCATGATAGCTTCTCTTTCAAGTGCGGAGATACATGGGCTGGACACATAGCAAGCGAGTATGGCAAGGATTCATTTTACTGGAAGGATCGCGGCATTTGCACAGTGAAGATTCCTAAGAAGAATGTCTATACAACTCACCATATACTAGCGTTCATCACTTCCTATGTGCGCATTCAGATGATGGAGGCGATGCGCAAGTTTAAGATAGAGCAAATATGCCGCGTGGTCATGGACGGTATCTATTTTACAGGTGAGCGGCCTATGGGTCTAGAGTGGTTTCGTGAGAAGGAAATTAAGGAGTCGGCCTATAAGGGATTTGCTTGGTATTCTGCTAGCGATTTGGTTCCTTGTAATTTTCCTATCATGAAGATTAGCAAGAATACGTTGTTAACAGGACAGGGTGGGTCTGGTAAGACATACGGTATCATGACGGATACTGGATATAATAATACACTGTTTGTTACCCCTCAGCATATATTAGGCACTGATGCTGTTAACAAGTATAGCTGTAAATATACAACAATCAATAAGCTGGTCGGGTTTGAATGTCAATCGTATTTAACAGATCATGCGTATCCTCCTGTGCTATTTATTGATGAGGTCACACAGATTCCTAGAGAGTGGATTGATAAAGTATTTGAGATGTATCCTAGATCGTTGATTATACTGGCTGGTGATTTGATTAGTTCGGGTCAATGGTTCCAGTGTAGGAATGGCACACCTGGCGCATTTTCTAAGATATGGAAGCCTAGCGGGGTCGAGGTTGTAGAGATAGCGGGTGACAGGCGCAGTCGCGATAGTTCATTGGCTTCGTTGAAGATACAGATACGAGATTTCATGAAGAGGTGCTTTGTTGATGGCGACACTGATGAAGAAGAGTATATGAAGATGTGGGCTAAGAAGCATTTACAGCTTGTGACATTTGATACTGCGTGTAGTATGTTTTCTTCTGGTGATGTCTGGATTGCGGGAACACATAGGACTTCTCAGAAGCTACTGGAGAAAGGGGTTGTATCTGGATGGTATAAGAAGGGCGGCCACATTGCGACCTGTGAGACTGCTGGGTATGAGAAGCGCGGCTCTTTCACTATCCATTCTTTCCAGGGGCGGACTCTTGAGACGGGTAAGATATTCATTTCTATTGGGGATTTGTTTGAGTATTCTATGCTGTATACGGCCGTTAGTAGAGCTGTTCATTACGACCAGCTGGTTTTTGTAAATTGAACGCAGGGGGTAAAAATTGACGGATTTTTTTTCTCTACCCCGGGTATAGAATGCCTATTAAGAACATCAAAATTGTAGACAGTCTGCCTGTGCCGCCAAAGCCTACCAAGTGGAAGGGTAACAGGCGAGCCATAGGCGAGGACTTCTTTGAGACACCACAGCACGCGATAGATCCTATTCGCCCTTATATCCCGGATGGTGTCAAGACTATATGGGAGCCGACATACGGTAAGGGCGCTATAGGCAAGCTGTTAGAGACATGGGGTTATAAGGTCATCAAGACAGACCTCTACCCTAAGACAGAGGATACTGTAGGCGCAGACTTCTTGACATGCGCTGTGCCAGAATGCGACATGCTAATATTCAATCCGCCTTTCTGTCTCAAGACAGAGTTCCTCAAGCGTGCCTGTGAAATTGGCAAGCCGTTCATATTCATCTGTCCCATCACTATCATGGAGACTGAGACACGATTCAATCTCTACAAAGAGCATGAGCTCTCTATTCTCAATCTTCCTAACAGGGTAAATTATATAGGAAAGGCCGCGGCAAAAGATAAGAATAAGGTCTGCTTTCATAGTTTATGGACTCTTGGGTTTACAGAGCACAAGAACAAGATTATGTATGCCGAATAAAGAATTTGACCCCCGGTAGAATTTGAATTGATTGAATAGAATGCGCTGGGCCGCTGCTGTTTCCGAATGGAACAAGGGACAACCCTTTAGAGATGACCTTTACGCCATCCCTAAAAAAGGTGGAGACTTCTATGACGAGATAAGAGATATTATGGGGATTAAGACGCGGGAGCCAAAAATTGACGCTCCGATTATTTCTAACCCCCCAGTAGAAAAACAAATGGAGATCCCTATGACTCGTGGTGATAAAGCGTATGCCAAAGTTCGCAGACAACTAGTAAAAGAGCGAGAGCATGACTTCTATAAGATTGAAAAACCATCTGGTGAAATTGTATATTATAAGCATCACGGCAAACTATATTATACAATAGGCTCTCAAATGCCTGGAGAACCTATTAAATCAAGAAAGAATATGACATGGAAAGGCGATGGAGCACCAGGAGAGAAGGTAATAGCAAACGATGAGTTATATTCTGAACTTCTTGGTCATTCTACGACAATGACTGATGAAATATTCAGAGCCAATCTATATCTAAATAAATTGAAGAAGTGATTCTGAGAGTGAATAGAAAAAACATAAAAAAATAGGGGCAAAAAAGAGGATATTGAATATTCTGTTTTTAGCTGACATTAATTCTGTCTTTGGTTTTTGG